>Ga0210384_10000075_pt1 | contig 146645 bp, 132 predicted proteins | sample IncBWH2MmetaG_FD_160574 | JGI IMG/M metagenome (GOLD analysis project Ga0210384, IMG submission 160574) | Forest soil microbial communities from Barre Woods Harvard Forest LTER site, Petersham, Massachusetts, United States - Inc-BW-H-2-M | ecosystem: Environmental > Terrestrial > Soil >...
GCCTGCAGGCGCCAGCGCTGGTTGCGCTTGTATAAGCGGTAGCAGGCCCAACCGAGGAGGACTGGGAGCAGCGAGAGGACCGCGGGATCGCTCAAAGCGGAGAAGCCCCAGAGCAGGCCGTAGCCCAGCCAGGAAGGCAGGCGGGTGGAATGCGGAAGACGGAGAGTAATCCAAAACAAGAGAGTGAGGAGCAGAGTGGTGAGGCAAGTTTCCCAAATCCATTCGACAGAGAAGTAGATGGCATAAGGGAACAGGGCCCAAGCCCAGGCGGACCAGAGAGCGGTCTTACCGCCAAAGCTAAGGCGAGCGATGAAGAAAACCGGGATGCACGTGAGCGCAGAAAAAAGGCTGTTCAAGGAGAGAAGTGCAACTGCAGCCGGAGCGGAATAAATGCCGAACAACTTAAATACTCCGGCAACCAGATAGGGATACACAGGGGTCATCCAGGCAGTGGGTCCACTTCCAACGGTCACCGGGTCGCTGAAGCCGCGTCCACTGGCGATGGCCCGGGCAATTCTGCCGGTCTCGTACCCAAACGGCCAGTTGTCACGCCTCGGGTTTAGTTGGCCTGGGTATTCAAACGAGACCACCACCAGTCGCACAGCAAGGGCGATCAGCACAATTAAAACAAGTGATCCTCGAAGGCGGTAAACCCGTTCAGGCATATCGCGTGTCACCGGAGCAATCTCTATCTCTCTTGAGCGCGAAGATGAAGATTTCACAATTCGCAAATTTCAAGGAGACGATCCTACCGCAGGTTCGGAATCAACCGATCAAGGAATCGATGGAGAAGCCGAAGCTACTCAAACGTCGCCCAGTGAGCCGTCAAAATGCAGACGGAGAGATGACGATGCGCGCAAGCAATAAGACGAGTATTATGGTGTACTGAAATTGACAGCAAGATCTGGGACCACATGCGGAGGGCCAGCCCCGGCTGCCGCGAAGGTGCCGGAAGCGGAAAGTGCTGCGAATGTGGAACAGGCTGGTTCACGACGTTGTGTTGCTGTTGGCCCTTGGGCCGTTGGCTTACTACGCACTCGCACTTTTCTCGGCGCTAGAATATTTCGGCCCACGCCGAGGTACAAGTCAACGTGAGATCAACTTCACGCCGCCAGTCAGCATTTTGAAGCCAGTTCGTGGGTTGGACCGCGATGCTTATGCGAATTTCGCGAGCTTCTGTCGTTTAGATTATCCCCAATACGAAATCTTGTTCTGTGTCAGCGATGCTGCTGATCCCTCGATCCCAGTCATTGAAAAAATTATGTTGGACTTTCCGCATCGAGAGATTCGGCTCTTTGTGGGCACGCGGGAACTGGGTGCCAGCAGCAAGGTGAACAAGTTATGTCGCCTGGTCGGCGAAGCGAAGCACGATCTCCTGGTCATCAGCGACAGTGATGTCCGCGTCGGACCAAAATACTTGCGCAGTGTGGTGGCGCCATTTGTGGATCAACGTGTCGGGGCTGTCACGACCTTTTTCCGCAGTGACGTAGAAGGCAGTTTTGGCGCCAAACTCGATGGTGCCGGATCGGCTGTCGAGTTCGCCACCGCAGCCCTCCTTGCCCAGTGGCTTGAGGGAATTCGATTCACTCTAGGTGCAACTATGGCTACCACAAAGGCCCGACTCTCTGAAATTGGAGGCTTCGAGGCCATCCGCGATCACTACGTGGACGACTACGAGTTGGGCAGCAGGATTGCAGCGCTGGGATATTCCATCAAGTTAGCTCAGGAGCCAGTGGTTCTCGTCTATCCTCGTGAGACACTGCGCCAATTCATCCTTCACGAATTACGGTGGACGATCGGACTCCGAAATGTCCGCGCCGGAGGTCACGCGGCGGTCCTGTTCACATTTGGCCTGCCTTGGACGATTCTGGCGGCGGCGCTGGCGCCCTCCCACGCTATTGCCAGCTTCTATATCCTTGCTTATCTATTTCTGCGCTATGCCGTTTATGGAGTAATTGGGATCTGGGCGCTGAACGATCCGGTGGCGCGGCGGTGGTGGATACTCGCGCCGGTACGCGACGCATTTCATTTTGGGGTATGGGTCGCGAGCTTCTTCTCAAACAAAATCTGCTGGCGCGGTCTGGAATTTCAGGTGAAGCGCGGCCTGCTCATCCCGTTAGCGAATGGCAGGGAAACCAAATAGATCTCGGCAGCGCACCTTGTGCGGTTCTCCTTTATCCTCATCTTTGACTAGCCGGGCCGCAGCTTGTAATATTCGCGCCACTTATTTAGGGGAGGTAATTGATGCGAAATTTCCTGATTGGTGCGGGCACAGGCCTGCTTTTGGCGAGCTCCGCATTCGGCCAACAGCCGGCAGCGCCAAAAGGTTCCCCTTTTCCTCCAACCAACCTGCACAGCAACACTGCAGCGGCGCCTGATTTGAGCGAACTGTTGCAAGCAAACATTCGAGGGATGTGGGCGGCCTTCAGGGACAAAAAGAAACAAACTTACGCCGACTTTCTTTGGGATGACTACCAGGCGGTGGAAGAAGACGGGGATGGGGAGCGGAACAAGCTACGCGTGCTGCGTGAGGTGGACCAGAGCGTGGTCAATGACTATAAGCTGCAAGCCTTCCAGGTGGATTCGCTCGGGCCCGATTCTGCGCTAGTTACCTACGAAAACGTCATTCAGTTTCCTCGTGGAGCGGGCACGCGGTTCGAAAAAATATTTATTGCCGAAATTTGGATGAAGCGCCACGGACAATGGAAGGCGTGGCGTTACCAAGCCACTCGGGTCAAGTAGTCGCAGCTCTCAGCGCTCCTCGATCGTAATCAAATATTCTAGGCAAAACCTTTCACCGAAGCTGTCCTCCGCATTTGCACGGCCAAAAAACAGAAGCCTGAGCCCTGGATTTGGGCTCAGGCTTCTTGATAATTTTCGATTTTCGCTGGTTGGTTACTGCCGTGCGTATACCCCAACGCAACCGTCGATTTGCTGCGATTGGCAGAATGCGCCAGCAGGTAGCGGCACATAGATTTTGTTAAATGTAGGATCGGCCGCGACACTGTGCGTGTTGCCTTGGGTGGGGACGTTTTGCAGCCACTGTCTGCTCTTGGCATCAATAACGCCCAGAACCGGACCGGTGGGCATGTCTCGTGCGCCTAGGTAATATCGGTTGTCGCCTGGGTTAAACCATCCCTGGTCAACGCCACCGACGTTGTTAATAGTTGCAAGGATGGCACCAGTGGTCCCATTGATGATGTAGGTGGTCGGGGCGAACTGTCTGCCATCATGTCCTGCGCATGTAACCACAGCGTCCGTCCCGGGCCCCATCGCTATCCCGCTCGGCATACAACTCGGCATCGGGAAGCTATTGATGACGGCTGGAACTCCCAGTGGCGGGCCACCTTCAAACGTGTGGAACGGATCAATCTCGTCCACAGTTCCCAGAGTTATATCGCTAGATGCGTTGCCGTTTGTCAGCAGGAAGTGGCCGGTGTTCGGGTTGTAGACCATCCCACCGAGTCCAGCCAGACCTACCTCCGTCAAGCCGAAGGCGGGGATAAAGGCAGCACGGTGGCAAGGAACATCAGCGCCGCCGAGCCCAACGCCATGCCCGGATGCCCCGGAGGGTACCGCCGGGCCTGGTGAGCCGGGCGTCCCGACAAATTGAAGCGAAGGATTCGGACACGGGATGCCTGCGTTGGCCCCTCCGTCATCTACCACAGTGTCGATGTTATTTGCAGGGGAGCCATCATAGTAGATCTGGCCGAGGACGCACGAGGCGAAGTTCGCTGGAAAAGTTGTGTTTGGTCCACCGGGGCTGTATGGAGCAGCTGGGTTTACAGGGAGGCAATGCTGCTGCTGCACGGTACCAGTCTTGTGGACGACGTTGGTGACATCAAAAATTGTCACAAATGGAAGTCCCGGGTCTCCATTGATGACCATCAGCAGATCATGCGGATTTCCGGCCGGGTCTATAGCCGGGGTAGCGCCAGTGGTGGCGAGTTCGTCACCCCGGAGATCGCCGCACGTGGGATCAGAGAACGCTCGCCCGTTGGCAGATGCCTGGCATAGACTTATACCATTGGGTCCGTCGTAGTCTGGAGAGGTGCCAGATACCAGAGTAGCAATCACTGTTGGCGCGGCACCGCCATTCGAGGCCAGAGTGGCTGTCATATCGAATACGGCGACGTGTGAGCTGCCATTCCCCACGAATAGGACCGTCCCATCGGCGTTGGCTTCGAGACCATTCGGACCCGTTAGCGGATTTAGGTTATTGGAGCGAGAAGCACAGCATTGCCCACCGAGGAAGCCGCCGTAATGACCATTGGGCCCGAAAAATCCAGGAAGACGGAACCCCATCGTCTTGCATCCGAACCGTGTGTAGTTGCCCTGTGCCGTCGTTATGGGAGGAATAATCTGCGCGCCAGTTGCATCATTGAAACACCCGCTGGCGTTGTTCCCAGCCTCGGCAACGGAGTTGTCGCCACCGATCGCGAATAGGGCGATGTCAGTAGCCGTACTGAACATCGGCACGTCGAGCCCAATGCGGTCGGTGACGTAGTATAAGTGGTTGACCGGATCTACCCAGCTAATATCGAAAATGTTGAACGGACCGCCGGGCTCGCCGTTGCCATTGTGCTCCGGCACGAGCATGACGGCGATCAAGCCGACCGTCCCGTTCTTATCCGTGCCGCAGGTAGGGCAGACGGCCGAACCATTCCCGCAACTGCTGGCGAAGAGAAACGCCGCCAGCACTCCTGCCAGAACCACGAAGGGCAACATTTTCGATTTCATTGAATCTCCTCCAGCGATTTTTGCTAGGGGGCCGACTTGCCTTTAGAAATCTGTCTTGCTTAAACAGCGCTCCCAGATGGGTTCATGCCGACCCCCGTATGACTTAGCAATTTCCCCCATTCGGGGCGCTGTCGATACCGTCAGAACCGGAACTGAACCCCTTGCAACGCCACGAAGTAGTTCCGAGGCAGAATTCCTTGCACGCTTGGATTCCTCAGCCGGTCCACGTTGAAATCAAATTTCAACAAGACCCAATAGTTGAGATACCAGTTAACCCCAGCGCTGAACTGGTCCGTGTGATCGCTCTGGACCGGGAAGATCGCCGGCGTGATGGGGCAGATGCTTGGAGGACAGGTAAAGCCGGGTGCCTTTCCTTGCAGGTAGGAATACCGGAACTTCACGGACCACGCTCCCCATCCGGGACCGCCCGTTTCTCCAGGAGAATTCGGGCCAATCACTGGGTGCTTCACTCTGGGGATGGCGTTTTCAGGTTCCTTCTCGCCCGTCAGCAAATAAGTAGCCTGAAGGTAGGCACCCTTGCCTATAATTCCCGGCAAGGACACAAAACCGATCCCTCCAAGTTGCAGCGAGCCCAGATTGTCCCGCTTGAAGAGCGCTTGCGTGTACTCACCGCGTAGTCCAAAGCTGCCCATCAGCCACTGGAAATGTCCGTTGTATCGTTCGATTCCACCGTTGATTCGGAACTGGGGGAAGAATGTGAACTCGGAATCGTTTGTCACGCCGCTGAAGCTCAACTCGTTCGAAAGTCCTCTGGAGCGGCTGTGATTGATGGAGCCGCCGAATGCAAATCCCTGCAACCATTCGCTCGAGCTCTTTTTCCAGGGGTAAATGCGCATTCTGGCGACCACTTCGGGTTCGTTGGTGGTGTTATTTGCGACCAGACCCTTGCCGTTGAATATACCCACCCAATACTGGACTCGGTCGTCGAAAAGTACCCCGTGCGCGGTCGCGCCGGGTGCCCGGAATGTGCCGCCCGCGTCAGGATAAAGCACAGAGACGAGCGAGCGTTCAACAAGCTCGACGGCCGTGTCGCCCGTGCCGACTTCCTGCGAGAAGGGAACTTTGTACTGCCCAGCTTGGAACTGCAATGCCTTCCAAGGCTTGAAATCGATGTACGCATCGCGGATGGTGACTCCGTTGGAGGCGGTATTTGCGGTGTCGAACAGGAATGCGTAATCCAACTGCTTTCCATAATTTCCTTGGACACCAAAACGGGCTCGGCGAATTGCGAATGTGTCCGGTGGAGCGCCATCACCATTGTTGAATTGATACTGCGCGTTCAGATAGCCCACCGGCATCAATGTGAATTGTCCGTCAGGACTCTTCAGGAAAAAGTGCTCACCGTTCCATCCAGAAGTCGCAGGCGGGCCATCGGCGGCCTTCTTTTGAAGTACCTCGATCTCCTTCTGCAGAACATCGATGTCCGCCGCAGTTGGCTCGGGCGCTGACCCAGCGTCGGAGGCCAGGGCGTTGGCCTGTACCAGGTGGCCGCCGCTGGCCGCTTGCTGGTGATTCGTCTGGACCAGTTGCTGAATGGTCGCCTTCAACTCCGCTACTTCGCGACGCAACTGTTCCACTTCATCTTTCGTTGCGGCCTGTGATGCCGGTTTTGTCCGGTCACCGGCAGGTTGGTCGCTCTGGGCGCGGATCACCGTAACTCGCGCGAAAGAACACACGACCAGAAGCACAAACAACCTTATTGGCCAGCGCATATTTTTTCCTCTCGGGAGAAGATTTTGGGCCGATGAGGCGCGGATTTAGCACACGCCTAGAATCCTGTCAAGAAAATCCTTTAGGCTGAAAAAAATAGTTGACAAACATGCGGCGCGGTTGTATTGATGACTCGCTGATTGGTCCGATAACTAGACCTTATAGGTGCCTAATAGTCTGATGCCAACGGCCAGGGCCGAATTCGAAGCCATCAAAAAAACTAAACTGTACGAGAAAGTGGCCCAGCAGATTCAGGGGCTGATACGCGATGGCTTGCTCAAGCCCGGCGACAAGCTTCCTCCGGAGCGCGAATTGGCGGAAACCTTCCAGGTGAGCCGTAGTTCCCTCCGTGACGCCATCCGTACTCTTGAGGTGATGGGATTGGTAGAGCCCCGGCAAGGAGAAGGGACCATCGTTTGCGAGCTCTCCGCGGAGGCTCTAGTATCTCCTCTCTCTACCATGCTTCTCAGCAAGAGGGAACTCGTCAGCGAACTATTAGACCTCCGTAAGATCATTGAACCCCCGCTCGCCGCCCGGGCTGCCGCTCATATTACTGCCGACGAATTAAACTACATGGAAAATATCCTGACCCGCCAGAAGGAAAAAGTGGATCGCGGCGAACTGGCTGTCGAAGAAGACTCCGAATTTCATTATGCCGTTGCAAACGCTGCCAAGAATAGCGTGGTTTTGAAAGTTGTGGATGTGTTCATGGATCTTTTGCGGGAAAGCCGCGCCCGTTCTTTGCAGGTGAAAGGCCGGTTGCAGAAATCTTTTGGAGGACATCGCCGGATCCTGAACGCCATTCGTCGGCATGATTCGGTCGAGGCGGAATTGGCCATGCGGCGCCACATCGAGGAAATTGAAGGAATTGTTTTGAAAGAGATTTAGCGAAAACGGAGGATTTTACAATGGGCCGGCTATTCGCTGTTGAAGTGGTTTATCGCGGCATATTTCAGAAGACCCTGGCCAGGAACATCACGCGCGCTATTGTTCTGGCGGCGCACCATGAAGGCAAGCCGGGCATCTCCTTCGGGCGCTACGGCGACAGCCCCGAACGCAACGGGATCCCCGCTAAGGCCTTCGCCATCGTTGCCACTGACGATGTCACGTTGGAAGAAGGGATGGCCAAGTACGAACCGAAAGAGGTGGACATCTCCATCGCTGTTGATGACACCCTCTGCAAGGGTGTTGAATCCTGGGCGTGGTATGGATTGCAGCCTATCAACCGGCTTACCAAACCCAATGGCACGCTGATCGTGACCTCACGCGAGGAGCCCGCACGCTTGATCGAAATGGCCCACCGTAAGGACACGCCCTACAACCTGGCTATTGTGAAGGGCACAGTCAGCTTCTCCGGATTGTGGGTTTACAAAGATGACCACACCGATGTCCGCATACTCGGCGCGATCGCTAAATTCCTGCCTGAGCTCTTCGGCATTGAGTCGGTGAAGAAGGCCATCATGCAAGAATGGAACGATCCGTTGAAAGCCATTTCGGCAGAGCGTTCGTACGAACGTATGACTTCCATTTCCGTGAAGCCCGGTCAAGGGAATCCCGAAAAGCCGTATGAATTCGTGCTCCCCAAGTGGTTTGAAATGGGGGAAGGCGTCACCATCCCTTGTATCGCTCAGGGCCACACTATGAAGGACACACAGAGTGCGAAAACTGGCGGATATCAGCCCGCGCGCAATCCGACCTTCAAGAAATTCACCACGCGAACCATGCGGCCGGTCGTCAACTTCGACACCTGCATCAAGTGCACTCTCTGTTGGCTGCAGTGCCCAGATTCCTGCTTTGACGTTACGCCCGAGGGTCTCTACGACGCAAACATGGAGGCGTGCTGCGGCTGCGGAGTTTGCGAAGCAGTCTGCCCCGTGAAAGATTGCGTTACCATGGTCAACGAAGTTTCCTTTACCGATAACTCCAGCCAGTGGGAAGCGTGGCGCAAGGACAAGACCACCTACAACACCTGGCTCCAGGACAAGATTCTGAATAAGCATGATCGGTCACACGGATTCCGCTTCCGCGGTCAATATCAGGAACAGGTTCCCGAAATGCTCGAAATTGCAAAAGGGAACGCCTAAAGCTATTCAAGGGGAGAATCACGATGGCAACAGCATTGCAAATTGAAGGGACCGTAAAAACTGAGCTGATTACTGGCAGCGAAGCCATTGCCATCGCCTGCCAGCTCGCTGACGTGGACGTCATAACTGGATATCCCATCCGGCCTTACGACACGGTGATGCAATACATCGCCAAGCTCGTCGCCAATGGTGAGTTCGATTGCGAGTACATAATCGCGGAAGGGGAACACTCGCAATTTGAAATCGTGAAGCATGCCTCGGCGGTCGGCGCACGCGTATTCACGGGAAGCAGCGGCGTTGGCTGGATGTACGCAATGGAATGCCTCACGGTGACGCCGGCGCTCAGAATTCCCATGGTCGCAATGGTGGGGAATCGCGCGCTCGATGATCCCGGTGCATTCGGCGTGGAGCACAACGACGCATTAGTTGTCCGCGATCTCGGCTGGCAGCTCGTCTGGGTGGATACCGCCCAGGAAGCCCTGGATACGGCGTTGATCGCATATCGCGTGGCTGAAGATCGCCGCATCTTTCTTCCCTGCGCCATTAGCTGCGACGGAGCTTTCCTGACGCACTCGCAGGGCCTGGTGAAGATCCCCTCGAAGGATCAAGTGGAATCGTTCCTCCCACGTTATGATCGTGGCAATCTGCTCCTTCACCCCGACAATCCCATCACCGTTGCTCCGCAGGCCAACGAAGACTGGCTGATGGAAATCCGCCGCCAGACTGCGGCGGCCATGGAGCGTTCGCAGTCCGTAATCCGCGAAGCGTACCGTGAGTTCGAGAAGATATTCCATCGCAGCTACGGGAATCCGTTCTTCGAGGAGTACATGACCGACGACGCAGATGTGGTGCTTGTCGGAATGGGCACGCTCTCGACTCCCGTCAAAGTGGCCATTCGCGAGATGCGCAAACAAGGCAAGAAAGTCGGGTTCGTGCGCGTCCGCTGGTTCCGGCCGTTTGCCGCTGAGGAACTTGCCAAGTCACTCGGCCGCTTCAAGGCGGTCGGCGTGATTGATCGCGATTTCTCGCTGGGTTCGCCTTATCTCAGCGGCGTGCTCGCGACGGAAGTACGCACGGCGTTGTATCCCACCCCGAAGCGGCCTCCTGTGATTGGTTTCATTTGCGGCCTCGGCGGGCGCGAAGTCACCCTGCCCGATGTTCACAAGATGAGCGACAGCATTTACCAGGCGGCCGAAGGAAAATCACAGCCGCTGACACAATGGATTGGAGTTCGCGAGTAACGCGCAATCAGGCCTGCCTCAGACCGGGGCAGTGAGGAGGATTACGAAATGGCTTCCACAATTGATCTTTATCCGATTGGAAAACTCGAGCCTTTCAAAGGCGTAAAGAAGATTCCGCTTGACGAGTTCTTCACCTCAGGCCACCGCACTTGCCAAGGGTGTGAATCTGCCCTGGTCATGAAAATGATGGCGAAAGCGGCCGGGCCGCGGACCATCGTTCTAGGCAGCACGGGTTGCATGTATGTGGCCAACACCACCTACAACAGCACTTCGTGGGTCATCCCATGGATGCACACCCAACTGGGGAGCAGCGGCGCTGCTGCGCTAGGCACTGCGGCAGGCCTGAAGGCTCAGATGCGTAAGGGCAAAATGAAGAAAGAGCCCATCAATGTTATCGCGTTCTGCGGCGATGGCGGCGGGGCTGACATGGGCATCTCCGGAATTTCAGCGACCCTCACTCACCCCAACTACAATTGCCTGATCTTGATGTACGACAACGAATCCTACGCCAACACCGACATTCAACTCTCCGGGAGCACACCGTACGGCGCCAACACAACCTTCAGTCCTCCGGGAAAGGTTCGCCGCATCATGCACCATCGCTGGAAGAAAAATATGGCGGGCATGATGGCGGCTGGCCATCCGGAATGCAAGTACGTTTCGACAGTTTGCATGTCATATGGCCTGGCGGCAATGAACAGTGTGCGCAAAGCGCTGACGATCGGCGGGCCCACTTTCATTCACTCCCTCGACCCGTGCCCCAAGGGATGGGACTACGATCCCATTCTCTCTCACGAACTGGGGGAGCTAGCTGTGACTACCGGAATTTGGCCTCTTTACGAAATCGAGAATCATGTGTTAAAACTCACGGGCAAAACGAAGGAGATCGCCGAAGGGCGCACGCGGCGGCTTCCTGTGGGCGATTATCTGCTTAAACAGGGACGTTTTGCGCATTTCGAGAAGGAAGATATCGACTACTTCCAGAACAAGATTGATGAGATGTGGGAGAAGTGGCTAATCCCGGGCGTGATTCCCTTCCGGACGGAGGTTGAAGCGGACAAACCGCCTGCCTGAACAATCTGGGGGTGAGGGCAACGGCTACCGCGTTTTCCTTCGCGCGTCCTCGCGAGGCTGGGAAGCACAACCATAGGGATTAGCAGGGCGATTCACAAATTCGCGCTGCAAGAACCTATGAGGAGGTGCACCCGTGGCTACTATTCCTACGGAAAAAAATTCAGGGCTCCAAGTTCTCCTCGACAACCGCTGGGTAATTCTATTTTTCAGCGTGCTCAGTATGGTGGCAGTGGCTAACTTTCAGTATGGCTGGACACTGTTCGTCAGTCCGCTGCAAAAACACTTGAATGTTGAGCAGGCGCTCATCCAGGTCACTTTCACTGTTTTCGTCCTCCTTGAAACCTGGCTGGTGCCCTTCGAAGGCTGGCTTGTTGACAAGTTCGGGCCGAGGCTACTCGTGATGCTCGGAGGAGTGCTTGCTGGGTTTGGCTGGTATGGGAGCGGTAAGGCCGAGACCCTAACCGCTCTCTACCTCGCTTACGCAGTCGCTGGGCTGGGAGCCGGCATCGTGTACGGCACTGCCATCGGCAGCGCGCTTAAGTGGTTCCCCGACCATCGCGGGCTTGCAGCAGGGCTCACCGCAGCCGGATTCGGGGCTGGGGCCGCATTCACGGTTGCGCCCATCGCCAATATGATTGCTTCTGCAGGCTACCAAGCTACCTTCATAAGATGGGGGATCATCCAGGGAGCAGTCGTGGTGATTGCAGCATTGTTCCTCAAAGCACCACCGCCCGGATGGTTGCCCCGCACATGGCGGCAGAAGGGCAGCGAGGAGGTGAAGACCCGCCAGAGCCCTGTGGACTTCAAACCGGGCGAGATGGCCGCGACCCCGCACTTCTGGCTCATGTACCTGATGATGGCCATGGTCGCAACCGGCGGTTTGATGGCTACAGCTCAATTGGCACCGATGGCCAAGGACTTCGGCGTGGATAAGATTCCCGTCCAACTCCTTGGACTGAGCATGGCGGCGCTCACATTTGCGCTCTCGGCAGACCGCCTCGTCAACGGACTCTGCCGGCCGTTCTGGGGCTGGGTCTCTGACCACATTGGCCGCGAGATGACTATGACCCTCGCGTTCGGCTTGGAGGCGATAGCCATCTTCATGCTGATCAGGTTCGCCCACAATCCCAAGCTGTTTGTGATTTTTAGTGCCTTCACTTTCTTCGGTTGGGGTGAAATCTACTCCCTCTTCCCCGCCCTCTGCGGTGATTTCTTCGGCCGTAAATATGCAACAACGAACTATGGCTTCCTCTACACAGCTAAGGGGACGGCCTCCATGTTCGTCCCCATCGGTTCTGCGCTCGCGGCGGGGAAGGCTTTCGACTTCCGCGCAGACACACTGCTCTTGCTGGGTGGTGTGATGGTACTCTTTTCAGTGTTTCTCGCTCCCACTGTGCTGCACATCCAACTCGGTCGAGTGGCCAAAACCACATTGCTTGTTGTGGCAGGAGTGCTCGTAACCTACGGGCTCCTTCTGTTCGTGCGACCGACTTTTTGGACTCCGTTTACTGCCAATCCCACCATGCCGAAGATTGGCTGGGCTGGCGTGTTCAGAGTCGCGATCGTGTGCGACGCTCTTGCGGCTATACTCGCCTTCTTCGTGCTCCGCAGGATGAAGGCGCCGGCTAGCCGCGAAGTCGCGGCAGTCGCACCAAGCCAGGCAGGAGCCGCGTCCGCCGCGCGCGCTTAGACGGAACTTTACAGTCGGCGATCTGGAAGTTGCTCAACAGAATTCGCTGAGACTTGGTGAGGTTTTCAAATTCAGGCCATGCTGCCACAAAGCCGCATGGCCTGAATTAGTTTACAGAGGAACTTCTCCCCAGCATTTCTCTGCATTTTTTCACCGCAGCGATTTTGCCTTTTCTCTAACCTTCGTCAACAATTGTTGGGGCAGCTCGGAATAGCCTTCTTGCCCAGCGAGTAGTTCTCCGTCCGTGTAAGCCCAGTTCAAGAAATCGCCTAGCGCCCCGGCGCGCCGCGCGTCGGAATTGGACGCCTTCAGGTACAGCCAAGTGAAGCTGGTGATCGGAAATGAATCCGCCCCAGGCGGGTTCGTCAGCGACCCTGCAAATTTGTCCCAGCCCGGCGCCTCAACTGCACGGCAAGCTGCGGTGATGGATTCTGGCGAGGCCTTTACATACTTCCCGGACGCGTTCAGCACTTTGCCATAGGCAATGTCGCCCTTTACTGCGTACTGCAGCTCGCCGTATCCCATCGAACCCGCCTCGCTCTTGATCTTGTCCGCCATGTCTGAGCTGCGTTCCGCTGCCGTTCCCACGGGCCACGCAGGAGAGGGAGTAATACCGATCTTCGATCGGAATTTCGAACTGGTCTTGGACAGAAATTCCGTGAAAACATAATTCGTGCCCTTGCCCGCCGGCCGGTAAAACACTTTGATCGGCATGTCGGGGAGTGAGACGCCCGAATTCAACTTCGCAATCTGAGGATCATTCCAGTTCTTGATGTCTCCCAGAAAGATTTCCGCAAGCAGTTCACCCGAGAAATGAAGCTCTTGGTGAATTCCCGGCAAGTGATACATGGGCACAATCGCGATCATCACCGTCGGCAGCTCCACCAGATTCATTTCCGAGCGCTCCGCAGCCGTTAATTGCACTTCGCCTGCACCAAAATCTCCGCTCCCCTTCGCGATTTGTTTAATTCCTTCGCTCGTACCGATGGCCAGGTAACGCAACTGGATCGCAGGATTCCGCTTGTTGTATTCCGCTACCCAGCGATTGTAGAGGGGAGCCGGAACACTCGACCCGGACCCCACCAGAATAATGGATTCCTGTGCCGATATTGCTCGGGGACCCAGACTCGCCGCTAAGAGCACTGCCAATAGAAGGATGTTTCTGGCGGCGGGGCCGGGGGACCGGAATTCTCCATTGGAGCTTGAGCCTTTTAGCGTTTTCATTTCGCACACCCCCTACGCGGAAGTATCCGCGCCGAAGTCGGGCGGTGTCAATAACCTAGGGACGAAGTGTTCCAGGACAAGAATACGTATCGCGCGGTTGTTAACTCTGCCACCCTTAATTCACGGGCCTTAAGGACGCCTGAGAGTGGGGGCTGATTTGAGTTCCGAAAGCAGCTTTGTGCATGAATAAACGGCTCGTGTGTGAGTCATCGGCAGGTTCATGCGCTCGCCCAACTCCAGCACCGCGCCCACCACTGCCTCCAGTTCCAAGGGGCGCCCAGCTTCCAGATCTTGCAGCATAGATGTCTTGTGTTCCCCAACTTTCCCGGCACCTGCGATTCGTTGCTCGATGGTGATCGGCAATTCCATACCTAATTGAGCTGCCACTGCCTCCGCTTCGCCCATGATATTACGTACCAACGCGCACACTTCAGGGTCGCGAACCATCTGGGCAAGTGTCGCTCCCGTCAAAGCGCTGATTGGGTTGAATGCCACATTCCCCAGTATCTTCACCCAAATTTCATGACGAATCCTCGCGGTCACCGGGCACCGCAACCCGGCCGTGCTCAGAGCTTCTGCAATCTGCTTGCACCGGTCTGAGCGTGTGCCACCAGGCTCACCCAAGGATATGCGATTGCCCTCCGTGTGCCGGACCACCCCCGGTTCCACGATTTCAGTTGCGAAATACACCAAAGAGCCCAGGACACGCCGCGACTCAATCGCATCTGAAACCACACCACCAGGATCCACGCGTTCGAGCCGGGTCCCTTCCCAGGCGCCTCCGAATCCCTGAAAAAACCACCAGGGAACGCCATTTTGTGTGCTGACAACTGCAGTATCAGGGCCAAGCACCGCCTTTAGCTGCGGCGCCAATTGTGTCAACCCATGAGCCTTTACGCCCAGGAAAACCACGTCCACCGGTCCTATTTCCTCCAACGCACCCGCCACTTTCGGCCGTGCCTCAAAATCGCCCTCCACGCTCTTCACACGCACGCCGTGCGCCTGCATCGCGCGCAAATGCGGCCCACGCGCATAGAGCGCCACGTCCAGATCGGCACGTGCCATGCGGGCACCCACATACGCTCCAATAGCCCCGGCTCCCGCGATCAGAAATTTCATCTTTTGGGATCCGCCAATGCTGCAGCGACTTCATTGCGGCGAATCTTGCCAGTCGCCGTCTGAGGTATGCTCTGCACAAAGAAGAGTTTCTTGGGACATTTGAATTCCGCCAGGCGCTCGCCGCAGAATTTGAGCAGCGCGGATTCGCTTACCTGCTCGCGAAGCACCACTGCCGCAGCGACCTCTTCATTCAGCGTCGGGTGCGCGAATCCAAACGTCACTGCTTCCGACACGGCCGGGTGTTTCAATAGCACCTTGTCAATTTCCCTGGGCGAGATCTTCTCTCCAGCGCGGTTGATTTGCTCTTTCAAACGGCCGGTCAGGTGCAAATAGCCATCCTGATCCAGAAATCCTTCATCGCCCGTCCGAAACCATCCGTCTTTGAACGCGCTCGCATTCGCTTCCTCATTATTTTCATATCCCGCGAATACGCTAGGTCCGCGAATAACGACCTCGCCTCGTTTGTCGATTCCCAAATGATGTCCATGCCCGTTGATGATGCTCACCTGAACACCACATGGCACTCCCACCGACCCCGGCTTATGCATTCGCGGGGGCAGGGGATTCGACGCCATCTGATGGGCCGCCTCTGTCATGCCGTAAGCTTCGAGCAGCGGTACCCGAAACAATTCCTCCATCTTATGCATCACTTCTGCCGCCAACGGCGTGCTGCAGGACCGGATGAATCGTAATGATTCCGCGCCCGCAGGCCGGCCATGATTTCCAGCGCGCGCCAAAAGAACCTGGTGAATGGTGGGAACGCCCGAATACCAGGTCACCTTATATTCCTTCACAATTCGCCAGAAACTCAGAGGGTCAAATTTTTTCGGTGCCACCAACGTGCCGCCACTCAAAAGCGTCGCCAGCGTCGATGCCAGCAGACCATGCACATGAAACAGCGGCATCACACACAGGGAAACATCCTCCGTCGAAAGCAAGTATGTGTGCGCGATATTTTGCGCCGACACCAGCAGGTTCACGTGACGCAATGGAACGCGCTTCGGCCGGCCCGTGCTTCCACTGGTATGCAGGATCAGCGCAATATCATTTGGGCGCGGGGGTGTTGCCGCTCCCTTGGCGTGCACTCCGTGCAACTCAACGCAGCCATTTGCGCCTACTTCGCACGAGAATACCGGAATGTTGTGGTCGGCCGCGGCCTGCCTCGCCGCATCCGCACCCTTCACTGGACAAATTAAGACCCGCGCGTCCGTATCCTCCAGAAAAAAATTGAATTCATCATGCCGGTACGATGGGTTCAATGGTGCCGCCGTCCCTGCAATCGAAGCCGCCAGAAAGCTCACGATCGCAGGCAGCCCGTTCGGCAAGGCGATAGCTACTCGAACATTCCGGTGAACTCCGGCACCGGCAAGCGCGTTTGCCATCTCCCAAGTTTGCTGGCGCAGTGACTCGTAACTCACTCGAATGCCAAGTTCCGGCACAACTACGGCCGTACGGCCGCTGGCTTTCTGGAAAACGTCGAGCAATGTGCCTGAGGACTTCATCTCTCTTACTTACCATCCCTCTGAATCCACGCCATGGAACAACTCGCGCCAGTGTACACAAAACGTCAGCGATGGCCGATCGGCGTCTTGGATACTTTCTGGCGCGAAGCGCTCAGCAACAAGGAGCAGGCGGATTTTGAGGCCCAAACCGCCTTGGGGCCACGCAAATCATTTAGATTCTTGGGGAAACCTGCCTATCAGTCAAACTGATTGTCCTTATCATAGCGATAGAACATGCTTATCGAGGCTGGTCCATCCGTGGCCCCAGCCAGGAGAGAGCCGCGGTTCAACTGAATGGATCAACGTCATGTGTTAGGGGAAGCCGAGTTAGAGATTTGCATGATACTGTCTGCCCTCAAATCAGTACAACGGCCGCTACTGAACGTCCGACCAAGTCGAGGCTTCAGCGTACCGGCCAGGAGCTCACAATGCCTGACAACATCGCAATCGCGGGCGACAGGGAGGGATGGACTTCCCCTATCCTCCTGCTGACTTGGGTAGCTGGCACTGTAGATGCCATCGGGTATCTCGCCCTCGGGCATGTCTTCACCGCAAATATGACTGGCAACGCTGTGCTTCTGGGTCTGGCGTTCGGACAGGCGCAATTTGCGGCCGCATTCCGTGCGCTGGTTGCCGTGGGTGGATTTATTCTCGGCGTAACAATTGGCGCCCTTCTCGCCCATCGCTCGGGGACTGATTTGGATCAACGGCGCGCCTTCATCGGCCCGGTGATCGTGGAAGCACTGATCCTCACTATATTCGCGCTCTTGCTCCACCTTCCGATGATTCCACGCAATCAGGACACCCTCTACATCTTGATCGGATTGTCCGCAATCGCCATGGGTATCCAGAGCGCTGCCGTTCGGCGTTTGAATCTCCCCGGTATCGCCACGACTGTCCTGACCGGCACGATCATAAGTCTGGTAGCAGGTCTCGTCCGACTGCTGCACATCACTTATCTTCCTTCGCCGAATGAGGAGCCCACCATCAGCGCCACTGCGAGGACCCGCCACCTTCGACTCCAAGCAGGTGTCTTCCTCGTGTACATACTTGCTGCCACCGCCGCTGGAATTTTCCAACGCCGCGTGCCACTGGTTGTGGGCATCTCGCCGGTTCTCGCAATAACGTTGGTGCTGTTCTTCGCCATGGCACCCGTTGCGCGACCTAGAAATTAGACTTGGCGGGACAAATGAAATATCTTTGGAACTTCTAGGGTGAGAACATGAAAAAGTCGGGCGCGAGCCAAGGCCAGCCGGCATCCGAACTCATTTCGAAAAGAAGCGCCGATCTCAAGGGCTGGCGGGGGGAAACACTCAGCAGGATGCGCAAGCTCATCAAAGAAGCAGACCCGGACGTTGTCGAAGAGTGGAAGTGGATGGGCACTCCGGTTTGGTCTCACGACGGCATCATCTGCACTGGCGAGTCCTACAAGAATGTTGTGAAGCTTACCTTTGCCAAGGGCGCGTCTCTGAAGGATCCGACCCGTCTCTTCAACTCGAGCCTCGAGGGAAACACACGCCGCGCGATCGACATCCACGAAGGAGAAGCAGTTGACGAGTCCGCCTTCAAGGCGCTCGTTCGCGAAGCGATTGCGCTCAACACTTCCGGCAAGTCCAAACTTTCGAAGAGAGCGAAGTCCTAAGGGATTCCGCCCTTGAAAAGGTCGGACACTGGGCTGGCGGAGGTGCGGTTCAGCCCGAGACTAATCATGTTTAAGATGACCTCAAAAGTCGGGAGGAGTGAAGAGTGGGACTGCTGGCTGAACTGCTCCCCGACGCACCCGGTTCATATGTTGACAGGGTGTACTGACTACTCTAGTCGCAAAAATTTGCGGTAGCCTTTTCGATACTTCTCTCAAATGTCGCCACTTCGCCGGCCAGCTCGCGAGTCAAATGTTCCGCGGCTTTGTTGAATGAGAGCCGCAGTTCCGGCACGGTCGTCAGTACGGCTGCTTCCCTCAGACCTGCGATTGCCGTCACTGCGTCCATCGCTGTCCGCGGCACATCCGCCCACCGGATAATCACCACCCGCCCATTCCTTACTGCCACGTACCCGGCAGCACTGAGTGAGGTCATTTCGCGCCCTGGGTACGAAGGCGCTCTGGTATCAAGCATGGTTCCACTGCTCATCGTCTAATTCCTCCGCATTAAGGTACCCCCGTTCAGTAGTGACTTCAGTGTGGGATTCGTTTCACAAATTTTCCGGGACTAGGTGCCTGTTCACCTCGCGCAACGCGCCTGTATGTCCATTCGTCTCAACCTCCACATGGGCCGCAGGCCACTTGGAACGGCGGCGTCAGACCGCGGTGACTGGTGTGGTACAGTGCCGCAGCGAACGTTTGGGAGGCTGTCCGTGAAAGCGCAAATCCTTTACCGAATCGCTTCTGTGCTTCTTCTGCTTTTTGCTGTCGGACATACACTTGGTTTTCGCCAGTCCGATCCCTCATGGGGAGTTGATGCGCTTCTTGGCTCCATGCGCTCAATTCATTTTGACGTGCAGGGGTTCAGCCGGACATATTGGGACCTCTTTCTTGCGGCTGGATTCTCGGTCGGCGTGTTTTATCTATTCGCCGGGGTATTAGCGTGGCAGCTTGGCGGCCTTCCGGCAGAGACTTTGGCGGTCATGCGCGTCACTGTCTGGGCCTTTGCTGTTTGCTTTGCCGCGATCACGGTTGTGAGCTGGAGATACCTCTTCATCCTCCCTATCGTTTTTTCACTAGTGATTACAGTGTGTTTGACTGCGGCGGCATGGCTCTCCGCCAAGACAAATTGAATTTGGTCACGCTTTAGGTTCTTTGCGCAAGAATGCATGCTTCCGATTCCTCCGACTGTCGTGATTGGGCTTGGGCCACGGGCTCGTGCGTGTTGCTAACATTCCAGCCCATCACAAGTCCAATTCTCCATGAGGCCACAAACGATCCAGGCATTGCGGCTCCGCTTGCTCTCACTCTGTATTTTGCTTCTGACCATGGCATACGTCGTCTCCGCCGGAAAAGATAAACCCAGGTTAATTTCTCCAGGTGATGTGGCCGCAATCCGCGCCGTCCTCGAGCGCTATCGTACGAGTTGGCTTGCAGGCGACCGCGACGCCGTCCGCGCCTGCCTCACCCAGGATGCTGTCCTGTTGCCGCACCACGGAACTCAGCCCGTGGTGGGGATGCACGCTATAAATGAATTCTGGTTTCCAACTGGTTCGAGCAGGACAACAATTACCCGATTCGTTCAGAAAATCGATGAATTGGCAGGTGAGGGAACGCTCGCGTATGTTCGCGGCAGAAGTGAAGTAGCTTGGACCGTGGAAGCTGACGGAAAATCACAGGATTGGCGGAATGCCGGAAATTTCCTCGCAGTTCTTAAAAAGCAGGCGGACGGTAAATGGCTGATCTCCCATTTAATCTGGGATGACCCGCCCAATGAGCGATTAAACTAAACTTTCGAAGGGTGGGGCTGTTTCGTGATCCGCTCCGCAGGACGGCTGGCAGCGCGTCCCGGAGTCCAATCATCAGGTCGTGGCGATATGCCCCAGAATTCGGGCGCGGGCTTGATAAATTCGATCCCCACTTGCGCTTTGCCCATGAACTCGGTGCCCACATGAGTTACCCGGCACAATATTTCCTGCCCTGTGCTGGGATTCTCCAAAACAACGAACTTATTCACGGACACCGGAATTCCCAGCAGAAGTAGCGCCCCGTGAGCATTCACCAGCAGCGTATGAGTTTTCTCGGAAAGTGTCCGCTTTTCCTGGGAGCGTACCACCACAGCGATGCGTATCTTGACGCGTTTACTGCGCCGCCGATGGTCCGGCCGTATGTCTTCCCAAGTAACGGCATTCGCCATACCTATAACTTAGCTGTTTCGCCCTTCATTCTCAATGTAACTGCGTATCAGTGTGTTAGGAATGTTACCCAGGCACCGTCACGCATTGAATCGCCGCCATGGGAATGACCTGAATCACCAGTCGCGAATCATACGTCAATCCTTAATGCTTCACTAACGGTGAAACCTTTCCCCATCCGCCTGTGAACACAAAAGCATCGAGCGGCTTACGCGTCCGCGGCGCGCGCTCCTGCTCCCGCAGCGTATCCGGCAAATCCGCGTGATCGCCCGGATAACCGATCGCAAAGCCAGCCACGGGCTCATACCCATCAGGAATTCCGAAAATCTCTCGCGCTTTTTCGGGGAGGATGCCGGCCATCTGATGGACTTGCAAACCCAGCGCTGTGGCTTGCAATGCCAGATTTGCAGCAGCCTGCCCCACATCATGAAACGCATGATTGTTCGGCGTGCCGTTGTGCTCGAACTTCATTCGTGCCACGCTCAGAGCAACAACTGGAGCATTCTTCGCCCACCCCTGGTTAAATTCCACGAAAGAGTCGAGTATCTTTTTGTAATTCTCCGGATCCTCTTTCGTGGCCACGATGAAGTACCAAGGCTGGGCGTTGTACGACGACGCAGCCCACCGCGCCGCTTCAAACAGGCTCCGCAATTTCTCCTTCTCAACGTGCCGGCTGCTAAACGCTCGTGGGCTCCAGCGCTCTCGAATCAAATCGTGGATCGGTGCCGATGTTTCTGCCGATTTTTGTAGGGCCGTCATGATTCCTCCTTTGAATTTATGCCAGATCAAATAGCAGGACCTCTGCTGGCTCATTTGCTCTTACACGGACTTCGGTTTCCTTTGAAACAGCCGCGCCATCTCCCTGCCTCAGTTCCTTGCCGTTCAGACTTACAGCTCCGCGCGCAACCTGGACCCAGGCGTGCCGTCCCGATTCAAGCTCGTGGCTTGCCTCCCGCCCTTCGTCGAGTCGCGCGATGTAAAGGTTCGCATCCTGGTGAATCGTTACCGGGGCTTTTGGCCCGGCCACCAGGCCAAATTTGTCACGCAGTTCGGCATCGGAGAATTCGAGCTGCTCATACTCCGGCTTCAGGCCGTTGCGTTCCGGCATGATCCAGATCTGCAGCAGGTGCGCCGGCTTTGTCTTGGATGGGTTGAACTCGCTGTGCATCACTCCGGTGCCTGCGGACATATGCTGCAATTCGCCGGGGCGGATCACAGCGCCCGAGCCCATGCTGTCGCGATGCTCAAGCGACCCATCCAGCATCCAGGTCAGGATCTCCATATCTCGGTGAGGGTGCATGCCAAATCCCTTTCCGGGCGCGACATGGTCCTCATTGATTATGCGTAGCGAGCGGAACTGCACATGCTCCGGGTCATAATAATCGGCAAACGAAAACGTGAATCGGCTGTCCAGCCACCCGTGTTCCGCATGTCCGCGCTCATTACTTGGTCGAATCTGTATCATTTTGTTTCTCCTTCCTTCGTTGTTCCTCGCGTGATGTCTTGCCGCCGCGTCCGAGCTTTCGGCAGAAGCTCCGCAGACTTTCCTGCTCCTGCGGGCTGAGCACGTCCATTTCTCTTTCGATGGCTTTCGCATGCCCTGGAAAGACGTGCTCGATCAACTTCCGGCCCTCCGGCGTCAGGTGGACCATCAACTTTCGGCGGTCATCCTCCTGCCGTTCCCGCTTCACCCATCCGTACTTTTCAAGATTGTCCACCACCAGCGTAATATTTCCGCCGCTTCGCAGAAGTTTTTGCCCGATCACGTGCTGGCACATTGGCCCGAGGTGCAGCAGCGCTTCGAGCACTCCAAATTGCCCCAAGGTCAAGCCGCTGAGCTCGAGCTGAGCGCTCATTCGTCCAAACAGGGAATCAGCAGCTCGCGCCAAATTGATGTACGCATTGAGCGCCCGCAGCGTATTCCGCCGTCCTTTATAATGCGATGGCATACCATTCAGCTCTCGCAGCTCTCACATGCGGCTTCAAGCGATGCTAGCCAGTACGCTCCAGCTGTTCCCCAACACTCACATTCATTTAACATTAAACGATTTGATGCGCTGCCTCGGGAAAAGATTCCACGAAGAATTACGGTTTCTGGGTTGGCCGGAGCAGCACTTCGCTGACAAAGCTTTGTGGCGCTTGGGTAACGATCATCTCCACAACATGCGCTATGTCCTCTGGCTGTAACATCTTGGCAGTGTCCTTCCCGACATGCGGCGAAAAATCCGTTGCCACGCTACCCGGGCAAATCGCGCTCACTCGAATTCCGTACGGGCGCAAGTCTTCAGCCATACACTCCGTCAGCCCCAGCAGCCCCCATTTGGAAGCGCAGTAAATCCCACCTCCGGCAAACGCATTTTTCCCCGCCAGCGACGCAATGTTGATGATGTGTCCACCACGCCGTTCAATCATCCCGGGCGCGACAGCTGTGCTTGCCAGGAACACAGCCTTCAGATTGGTGTCCAATACTCTGTCCCATGTCGCCTCATCAGCCTGATGGAATGGCCCGAAATATCCAATCCCGGCATTGTTCACCAGGATTTCGATGGGACCGAATGATCGCTCAGTTTTTTCGACCAGAGTCGACACGTCGGATGCCCGTGAAACATCCGCAGGCACTGCGAACGTGCTCGTGCCTTCACTATTCAGCTCACTCGCAGCCTGCTCGAGCCTCTTTGAGTCGCGCGCGGACAAACTGACCTTGGCTCCCAGGCGTCCAAGTCTCCGAGCGATTGCAAGTCCGATGCCCCGGCTCGCCCCGGTCACCAGCGCAACTTTTCCCTTAAGTGGGTCCTTCTGGGTCATAGGGCACGCCTTTGAGGCGACACTTCACCTCTATTCACCATCTTATCATCTAGGTGCTATGGTCAAGAGGTTGGCGAAATCCATTGCAAATCAGTCCCACACGCGGATTAAGCCTTGCGCCCTTGCGGTGCATTCCCTATAATCCCGAAGATTTTGTATTTCCATTAGCCCGCAGGGGTTGTGGTCCTGCATTTGACCGCTTGCCCGCATTAAAACTGGCCCAGGAGGCAGGGAAGAGATGACGCGACAGCATTTCACCATCAAGGGAATTATGTTGATTGCTCTCGTCGTGCTCGGTTTTCTAGCACGGCCGGCTGCCGCACAGGACCAGCAACAGGACTCATCAAAGCAGCCGTACACCATGGCTGAATACAACGCATTCCAAGCGGCGAATGCCGAAACGAAACCCGATGCCAAGATCAAAATGCTCGATGATTTCGTTTCCAAATTTCCGAATTCCACTCTAATGCAGTATGTGTATGCGCTTTATTATCCGGCATACACGCAGTTGAAGAATTATCCTAAGGCGCTCGAGTACACAGACAAGCTTGTCGCCCTCGGCGATAAGGCGGATCCCTTGGCGCGGCTCCAGGCAATTCAGGCTCGCGTTCAACTGTTCCCTTTTGTTTATGATGCCAAGAAGCCTGATGCGCATGACCAGCTTGTGAAAGAACGTGACGCAGCGCTTCTCGGAATTAAGCTCCTTCAGGATCTTAAAAAGCCGAAAGACTCAACTTTGACGGATGCGCAATTTACCGAGCAGAAAAAGCCCGGAATCGCGCTCTTTTACAGTGCTGCCGGGTTTGCCGATCGGGAGTTGAAGGACTATCAACCGGCGGCGGAGGCTTTTAAGGCCGCCCTCGCAATTAAATCGGACGACGCGGTCAGCTGGTATCGTTTGGGCGTGTCTTATCTGGAGATGAAGCCCCCTCAATACATGGATGGATTTTGGGGGTTGGCAAAGGCCATCAATCTGAAGATCCAGGGCGATGCGCAAGTGAAAGAGTATCTCCGGAAGCAGATCCTGGCGTACGAGCAGACCCTGTGTGACAACCTGGCGGATGCTCAATTGAATGAACTTCTTCAGCTTGCCGCCGGGGCCACCGAACGTCCGGCCACATACACCATCCCGAGCGCTGATGACCTCAACAAAATTCGACAGTCCAGCAACATCCTGACGCTAATCGCTGACCTGAAGGCAGGTGGCGACAAGGCAAAGATGACCTGGCTGGCCCTCTGTGGCGCGGAATTTCCAGAGGTTGTTGGCAAAGTAATCGAGGTGAAGCCCGGCACGGACTTCGTAGAACTATTCCTCTTCACTGGAGCGACGCCAGAAGAAATTGAGGCGGCAACCACCGCAAATCTGGATGTGAAAGTGGCGGGGCAATCGGACGCGAGCCGCTTGCAGAAAGGCGACGGTGTTCGCTTCAGCGGGACCATAGCGAGTTACGACCCAGAGCCAGCTTTTGTGCTGCACTGGGAGAAGGCCAAAGTGAATCCCGAGGACATCCCGAAAGAATCTGCGCCGGGCAAGCGCACGCCTCACAAAGTCCCGCCAAAGAAGCCGGCGGGAAAGTAATAGATATCGCTGAGATTCTCAAAATGAAAATGGCCGGTCCGAAACGGGGCCGGCCATTTTTACTTCCAGCAGTTGTGCTTGGTGACGAAAAACGCGCAAGCACCTCTGAGTGGAAATCTGCAGAACATTGAGCAGTCGAACGATCGCGTCAAGAGCGGTGGCGTGCGCGGTCCAGTTTGTACTCGTCCACTTTGCGGCTGAGCGTGTTGCGATGAATGCCGAGGACTTTGGCAGCGCGGGATTGGTTTCCATTCTGGTGCTCTAACACGCGCTTGATAAATTTCTTCTCGAATTCAGTCATTGCTTCTTCCAGGTGGATCCCGCGCTCCACCAACATTCCTACCAGTGATTCCAATTGGTCTTTCACGATTGCACGCTCCGGACCGGGACTTCATGGGTCTTGGTCAAAATTATTTAAGCAGCAGCGCGTTTAGCTGGGTTCCCTGTCCCACTACGTCGCAGTCTTAGTCGAGTGCTTGGCCGGTGATCCGCTCATATGCCTCTCGATACTTGCCTTGGGTCCCCGTGACGACGTCCTGCGGAAGGGCAGGCCCCGGAGGCTGCTTATCCCAACCAATGCGCTCTAAATAATCGCGCACGTACTGCTTGTCAAAGGAAGGCTGAGCTGATCCTGGCGTGTACTTGTCGCCGGGCCAGAAGCGCGAGGAATCGGGTGTAAGTGCCTCGTCAATCCAAATCAACTGCTTGCCGACGAGGCCGAATTCAAATTTAGTGTCCGCGATGATGATGCCCCGCGCGGCTGCAAATTCCGCAGCCCGGCGGTAGATGGCCAGGCTCGTATCGCGCAGGCTTTCAGCCAGCGGGCGGCCCACACGCGAAACTGTCTCCTCAAACGAAATGTTTTCGTCGTGACCGGTTGTCGCTTTCGTGGAGGGCGTGAATATCGGCTCGGGCAATCGATCCGATTCACGTAGGTTCGTGGGCAGCGCAATTCCGCATACCGCGCCAGTCTTCTGATATTCCTTCCAGCCCGAGCCGGAAAGATATCCGCGCACCACGCATTCAATCGGAATTGGCTCTGTGCGCCGCACCAGCATGGCACGGCCCTCAAGCGAGTCGCGGTACGGCGCAAGCTCTCCCGAAAATTCTTTCGCAGAGATTACGTGGTGCGGCACAATGTCAGCCAGTTTCTCAAACCAGAATAAGGAAAGCTGGGTCAGCACTCGGCCTTTGTCTGGGATAGGCGTCGGCAGCACCACGTCAAATGCCGACAGGCGATCAGTCGCGACAATCAGCAGGCGGTCGCCGAGTTCGTAGATGTCGCGCACCTTACCGCGGCCGCGCAGCTTCAGGCTCGGGAAATCAGTTTGCAGAACTACGGGACTCATTTTTGGAGACGCCACGGATTAGCTTTCCTCGTAGAGAGGCGGCCATTCTAGCGCAGCGTGCGGGCTTGTCAATCGGTAAGAAGGTGGAAAACATTCGCAGGCGAGAGTTCCGGCACCTTGCGGATGACTGCGTCGGATCCCCGAGTGTGCAGACTAAGCAGCGTTGCTGGCAGCTTTCGTGGCGGCGACCTCGACGGCCTCTTCCCATTTGACGGAAACGAGCTTGGAAACGCCCGGTTCCTGCATCGTCACACCGTAGAGCACTGAACCCATTTCCATGGTCTTGCGATTGTGCGTGACGACAATGAATTGCGTCTGGCCGCACATATCTGCCAGCATTTTGTTGAAGCGCCCAACGTTGGCCTCGTCCAGCGGGGCGTCCACCTCGTCGAGAATACAGAACGGGCTGGGCTGGTAACGGAAGACTGCAATCAGAAGTGCCAGGGCGGTAAGCGCTTTTTCACCTCCTGAGAGCAGCAGAATGTTTTGCAGACGTTTTCCCGGCGGTTGCGCGACGATATCAATCCCCGCTTCACCAGAACTGTCGGGCTCGCCAAGCCGCATCTCGCCGTGCCCGCCGCCAAAAAGTGACTGGAAGGCCACGGCAAAATGCGTATTAATGAAGTTGAAAGCTTCTTCGAATTTCTGCCGTGACACCTGATCGATCTCATTGATGGTGAGTTGGGTGTTTTCAATCGATTGCACCAGATCGTCGCGCTCGCGCCGAAGGAAGCTTTCACGCTCTTCACACTCCTTAAACTCCTCAAGCGCCATCATATTCACCGGGCCCATGGCTTCCACGCGCGCCTTCATTTCGTTGTAGCTGGTTTCTGCGGCTACCAGATCCTCGCCAACCAGCAACTGCAATTCCTGCGCTATCAATTCCTCAGGCTGGGCGTTGAGCTCGGCCACACACGTTTGGCGGAGATAATCGCGGTCGGCATCATTCCGCGCTTTTTCGATCTGCAGTTGCCCGCGCTCGGTCCGCAATTCCTCGAGAGACGTACGCTTTCCGCGCAGAGATTCGTCAAGCTGGCCTGCGCGGGACCGCGCTTCATCCCATTCCTTTTCCAAACCAGATTTTTGATCTTCCAGGCGAGTTTTTTCCTTTCTCAGATCCTCCGCTTGGAGAGCAAGATCCTCACAGGAGGTTTCCAGTGCGGCTTTTTCCTGGGAGAGAGCAGCATACTGTTGCTGTAAGGATATGACGCGCTCCCCGGCCTGCAAGATTTCTTCCGAGAGGCGCTGCCTGATTGAATCAGCGCTGGCGAGCCGCTCCGACATGGTCGCAAGTTCTTCGCGGCGGGCGGTCACATTATCCTGAAGCCCCTGGAAATCTTCGCGCGATCGTGCCAGCCTGCCAGCCGCTTCAGTAGCCTCGGCTTCCGCGGCAGCACGCGATCGAAGCGCCTCCCCATGATCGCGGCGCGCCTGCTCCACACGAGCGCGTGCTGCTTCGGCCTCTGCTTGTAACCAGGCAATTTCTTGCTGCTCCGTGGCAAGCTGCTGTGCCACTCTGCGGTGCTCCGTGCGGGCCTGATCTCGAGTGTGCGTCGCTGCCACAAACGATTTTTCGGCCTCCAGGTGATGGCCCATGGCAGTCGCCACCTCAGCCTCGCCTTCGACGATCTTCATTTCCAGACGTGTCAGTTCTTTTTGTTGATCGCGCGCCACGAGTTCAAGCCGCCCCGCTTCAGATTCGTGCCCGCGCAGTTCGCGCTTCAGCGCCAGAGGGCCAGCCTCGCCCTGTCTCCCTCCTGTGACCATTCGGCCGTGGTAGCAGGTTCCTTCCGGCGTCAAATAGTAGCTGTGCGGGTTTTCGCGAGCCATGCTTTCGGCCACCGCCTGTGACTCCACCACATATGCGGTCCTCAATTTTGTGAGGAAATGCTTGGCCGCCGGCCCTAGCGGATCACGGAAATCCACCAGGCGGTCGAGGCGCGCGAGTACGCCCACCGGTAGCGGCAGGGAAGCATCCGCTTCGGGCGATTGCAGATTCAGATTGCGAAGCGAGTCAACAAAGAAGGTCGCGCGTCCTCCCATTTCATCGCGCAGCATGGCAATTCCAGCGCGCGCGTGATCAAACGATTCAACCACCACATATTCGAGCTCTTCGCGCAGAAATTGCTCCACGGCGCCTTCGTACTGTTCCTGCACTTCAGCATAATCCGCCAGCAAACCAACAGCGCGGAAACCACGCGTCTCGCCTTCGCCATTGGCGTTAAAGAGCTTTTGGACTGCGTCGGCGGTGTAGGCCCTTTCAGTGAGAATTTGCTCGATGGATGCATGCCGTGCGCGCTCAGCCGATAACGCTTCTCGCGTTTGCTTTAGATCCTGGGCAGTCGCTTGCTGCGCTCCCCGGCATTCGGAAAGTCGCGCCTGCGATGCGCGCAGGGCCGAGTCAAGTTCCTGCGCGCGGCGCTCCGCTTGCTCGTAGGAGTCTTCCTCGGTCTTCACGCGAAGAGCCAGAGTCGCCGCTTCAACTTCAGTTGATCGCAGCGACTCGGCGCGCTGTTCCTCGCTTGCCGCGTGACGCGCAGCCGCTTCTTCAGCCTGCAGCGATTCCGCTTGCACGCGCGCCGTTTCTTCCACCAACCGGGCGGACAACTGCCGCAATTCCTCCACACGGGTTTCAAGTCGCTCCCGCTCAGTCACGCTGGAGGACGCGCTCTCAGTAGTTTCGCGCAGCGCGGCCTCGACAGCCGCGGTCTGCTTCTCCAGAGCAGCCACCGACTCTCGCTGAGCGGTCATCCGCGCTACAAGTTCTGCAGCCGTGCGTTCGGCTTGCTCGATTTCAACTGTCAGGCGCGTCGCTCGTGAATGGAGTTGCGCCGCTTGCTCTCGATTGAAAGTGATGCGGTTTTCGGCGCGGTCCAGATCCAGCGACGATTGTCCAAGAAGATTCTGTGTTTGACGTAACTCGGCGTCCAGCTCGTAGGTGCGAGCGCTCAGTCGTCCCTGCTCGTCCTCGAGTTCATGTACTGAGCGGGCTTCACGCTCCTCCGCGGTGTCCATCTCGCGGAGAAGTTTTTCAAGGCGCCCGGCTTCAATATCAAGATGCTCGGCTTTGCCAGCAAGCACGTTGCGCAGCAATCCGCGCATCTGTTCGCGCAGCTCCGCATAGCGGCGAGCCTTCGATGCTTGGCGCTTCAGTGAAGCAAGCTGCTTTTCCACTTCCACCAGAATGTCGTTAATCCGTGAGAGGTTAATCTTCGATGCTTCGAGTTTGGTTTCCGCCAGGCGCCGCTTGGTCTTGTACATCGTGATACCGGCGGCCTCTTCGATGATCGCGCGGCGGTCCATGGGTTTCGAGTTCAGTATTTGCCCGATGCGGCCCTGCTCGATGATCGCGTAGCTGTCTGGCCCAAGGCCCATGCCCATGAAGATTTCCTGCACGTCACGCAGCCGGGCCACGCGCCCATTGATCAGGTATTCGCTTTGGCCGGAACGGTAGAGGCGCCGCCCGACAACAACCTCACCGGGTTTTAGTGTGACGGTGGGCTTTTCGGCTGCGCGCTTCCTCCAGGGTCTCTTGTCATCCGCGAGTTCCTCAGTGGCCGACCCCTCTGCAGTGATCTCGATAAACCCTTCTGAAGTTGTCACAGTCTCGGGCTTCAAATCAGCGTTTGCAGCGTCAACTTCGGGTTCGGCAGCAGAATCCTCGGGGGCGTCGAGAACCTTTGCAACCGCATCAGCTAGGTCGGGGTCTACCAGCGTGAGTGTCACCTGGGCGAGCCCCAGCGGAGGACGCTTCGCCGTGCCGTTGAAGATACAGTCGGACATGCGCTCGGCGCGCAGCATTTTGTGGCTCTGCTCCCCAAGCACCCATGAAATCGCGTCCACCACATTCGACTTGCCACAGCCATTGGGACCGACAATGCAGGTGATCCCGCTGCCGCTGAATGTGATGGGTGTCTTTTCGAAGAACGACTTGAAGCCCAGCAACTCGACTTTACGCAGTTTTAGCACCCAGACCCTCGCAGAGTTCGTTCTTCGGCCTCTTCGGCGGAAGAATCTTCAATTCTAACTTTCGTAGGAGGATTTTCGAGACAAAAACGCGTGGAGGGTCGATGGCTAGTGGCCCTGCCGCCTGGCGCGATCGGATCGGCGGTTACGGAAGGAAAAGTTAGCACGTCATGAGAGGCGTGTAAAGGATGATTCGTGAATTGTGTGATGCGTTTGGATACCCGGGCAAAGCTTCCCTACCACGGCGCGGGTTTTCGGACCACTGCAAAATGGAGCAGCACCCGCTTTTGGAAGCCGAGGCGTTCATAGAGAGCGATAGCCCGGGCGTTGTCTTCCCGGACGTGCAAGAAGGGAACCTCACCGCGCCCGCAAATGCGTCCCACCAGGGTGCTCATGAGGGCTGCGGCGTAGCCTCGGCCAAGATAATCAGGGTGCGTACAGACAGCGCTGATTTCAGTGTAGCCGGGTATGCGCAGTCGCTCACCGGCCATGGCTGCCAGACGGCCACCCTGCCGGATCCCCAGGTAAGTCCCTAGTTCGCGTGTGCGCGAGCCAAATGGTCCAGGCTTAGTAAGTTGCGCGAGAGCCAGCATTTCTGGCGCATCCGCGGCACCCATCTCCACAATTTCGCCCGCTGGAAATACCGGCGTAAATCTCACATCAATTCTGCCATTCTCGTGAATCATCTGCATCAGCCCCCCTCCCGCGACGACGGCCCAACCTCGCGGCGGAGTTTGAGGCGAATCAAAAAACAAGCCCGTCGCATTCACATCATCCAGGATAGATGCAAGCGAATCGTATCCTTCTTGCGAAGGTTCAAGAAATCCAGCCAGGGAAGTCACATCGTTCGGAAAACGTCGTGCCAATTTTCCGGCCTTGGCAAAATGCGATTGGCAAGTCGTGAGAGCCCGCCAGATGGGATTATCGAGCGGATGCATAATTTATGAGACGCTCCTATTCATTCAACGGCTCAAAATTGTGTTGTCGCCTAGAGTAGAGGATCTGCTTTCGCCGAAACTATCTGAATCTTGCAGCCGATATATCTATATTTTTGAAGCGATTCTCAGCGGGCTTAAGAATCTTCTCGAAGCCAGATTTCCCAACCGTTGCGGATTGACTTGGGGCGTGGCACAGCCTAGCATGGCGCGGACGGGAGGGAAGTTTGACCGGGGAAAGTGCGCGGGGCGTGCGTCAAATTCTCCTTGCCGTGGCTGGTTTGGCCGCGATTCTATTGCTCACGATCTGGAGTTTGCGGCCGCCTGGTCCCAAACCCGCCAGTGCGCCCGCTACGGAATTTTCTGCTCGCCGCGCTCAAGCAATTCTCAACAGGCTGGTGGGTGATGGAGTCCCCCATCCCACCGGCAGTCCGGCCAACGATGCAGTCCGCGCTCGAGTGATCTCCGAATTCGAGCAAATGGGATACAAGCCTGAAATTCAGACTGGCTTCGCATGCGACGAGTACGGATCGTGCGGCACGGTAAAAAATGTGATCGCGCGTCTCGAAGGAAGGGAATCAGGCACCGCCGTTCTGTTGGCCGCTCACTATGATTCCGTACCAGCAGGACCGGGCGCTTCTGATGACGGCGCGGGAACCGCAACGGTGCTCGAAATTGCCCGGGCGGTGAAATCTTTTCCTCAGCCGCGCAATTCCATCATTTTTTTGATCGACGATGGAGAAGAGGCTGGCTTGCTCGGGGCGCGTGTATTCGTTGACCAGCATCGTTGGGCCAAACAGGTGCGCGCGGCAGTTAACGTGGACACGCGTGGCACCTCCGGGCCCAGCCTGCTCTACGAAACGGGCAGTGCAAACGAGTGGATCGTACGGCTATATGCAAAAAGTGCCGCGCACCCGGCAACAAGTTCCGTCTTCTACACGGTCTACAAACAAATCCCAAACGATACTGACTTTACCGTTTTCAAAGCCGCGGGAATTCAGGGAGCGAATTTCGCTTACATTGGCGACGTCGCGCAATACCACACCCCACTTGATAACTTTGAAAACGCCAATCCGTCGAGCCTTCAGCACGCTGGAGAGAACGCGCTGCCGCTCCTGCTGGCGATGGCGAACGCGGACCTTTCGAATCTGCCCCAAAGAGAGGCGGTATTCTTCGATGTCTTCCAGCATTGGACCATTTGGTGGCCAGCTTCGTGGACATTGACAATGGCCATCGCCACTACATTCGGACTGCTGCTTGAAATTGGGTGGGTCATGTTCAAGAAGCGCCTGACCACAAGCGCCTATCTGTGGGGACTGCTGGCCTGGCTGGCGATGATCATCGCGACTGGCGCATTAGGATGGATTCTGCAAATTGTGGTGCATAGGGCGGGTGCCACACCTGTTGATTGGATTGCGCATCCAATCCCGCTGCAAGTCTCGTTCTGGTCAGCGGGGCTTGCTGTGGTTTCACTCTTTGGCCTCATTTTCGGGCGGTGGGCTGCGCCTATCGGTCTGTGGGCGGGCGTGTGGACCTGGTGGGGGCTTTTTGCAGTGGTGATTGCGTGGCAGATGCCGGGCATCAGCTATTGGTTTCTGGTTCCCGCAGCCGTAGCCACAATCGTGGGATTCCCCTATGTCATGCGACCTGGAGTGGTGGACGACGGCGCAAGCTGGGAGGCAATCGTGCCACTGGCAACTGCCGCAATTATCGGGTTTGGGCCTCTCTTGCTGCTTTATGATGCTCTCGGTTCCGGCGAACTCTGGGTCATCGCACTGCTTTCAGGACTGAGTCTGACACCACTCGCCCCCGTCTGCGTTAAGTCGCGAACCGCGCGTGGCCTGACGCGAATCGCTTTGCCCAGTGCTGCGATTGTGGCTACCCTCCTCGCAGCATTCATCGCCATTGTGGTGCCAGCGTACTCTGCAAAGGCGCCGGAACGGGTACGCCTCGAATACTTGCAGGATGGTGATTCAGGAAAATCACAATGGGTGGTTCGCTCGGCGTCAGGCCGCTTGCAGGAACCCATGCAAGTAGCCACAACGTTTCGCCGCCTCGAGAGGGGACCGTTTCCCTGGAACGGGAACCCTGTATTTCTAGCCGACGCGCCGAGCCTCGAAGGTCTGGCCGCGCCCACGTTCACGATTCAGGAATCCACACTTGCCGGTGACAAGCGTGTGTACCGCACCCTGCTACGCTCGGAGCGCGGTGCGCCAAGAGCCTATGTGCTGTTTCCGCCAGGCGCTGGGATCGAGTCCGTGCGTATGGAAGGTGAACCCGTACAACCTGAGACGGAGCGAGAACGAAGGTTTCTGAATGGTTGGTCGTACTACAATTGCCCGACAATGCCGGCCAAGGGGATCGAAATGAGATTCACACTTCCGGCCGGGAAGCCCGTCGAAGTTTATGCATTGGACGAGAGTTACGGCTTACCGCTCGAGGGACTATTTCTACAGAAGGCCCGTCCGCTCACGGCGACACCGTCGCAGGATGGCGACCTCACTGTCGTGAGCCGCCGCGTGCAACTTCTCCCGTGAAGTTTTCACGCCCGCACGGCAGTCCGACCAGAATTAATTTACCTGCGAGCTGATGACCATCCTGCCGTATTGGTCTTGTTCCACAATAAGTACGGCTGATTGTCTCGCGCTCATTTTTTGCTCGCGAACGGACCGCGCGATCTCGCCCAGCTTGGGTGGCCGCGCGTTCGCCGCAAGTTGGCCGATTTCGATGGCGCGATCGTAGTCCGCAAAGGAAGTGGGAAGGAAAGGGCCGTCGTTCTTCGCGCCTATCATCTGGCTTGATCTCTGATCAACGGCGGAGTCGCACCGCATGGTCGCGATTCGGTAGGACGTAATCCCGTTCACGCTGTTCAAGCCTCCCCCCGAACTCAAGGATCCTTGCGCGTGCACTGTTCCCGCCGTCATTAGAACTGCCACCAAAAGGAATGTCTTTCTCATGTGCGTCCTTCGGGCTCGCATTGCCGCTAGCATCCGGCGAAGAGCCTACGAAATCTGCCCGTATACTAACTGAACACATTAATTGAAAAATGGTACGGACGTACCCTGGGTACTAGAGGGAGTTCTATGGAGCCGGAGGGGAGCCAGCGGAGCAAGATATGCACTCCGCTGGGCTTCAAGGTAAATTTGAAGTTATCCGAACGATCAGGGTGTGTCTAAAAACTGCCACTGCCCGCCCGTGGACTTTACCTGCAGCACTCTTCCATCCTCGGAATGTAAGAAATATGTTCCATCCGGAATCATTCGTGCATCCGGCGAACGCACAGAACATTTGGACCAACGGGTGCGTGTGGTTGTGGTCGAACTTCGACCATGCTGGTGAACTTCCTTGGTGATATGGATCACATAGTTCACCTGATACCTGACGCCTGTAGGCTGTGTGGGAACTAGGCGTCCACTGCTCTTCAACGTTTCAGTGCCCATTATTCACCTGTCCTCTTCCAGTTGCTTCGAACGATCAGGCCATGCCCGTGGCAATCTTCCAACTAAGCTTGAAACACCTCACCTGGAAGCCGCACCAACCGGGAACCCGGGCGGTGGTTTATGCCGACTGGCTGTTCAATGCGAACCGGCAACGGTTCGTGGTCAGCTTGCATTCTCTCAATGCGGATCCCGAGCGTGCGCTCGAGTTGCTGCAGTTCCAGTCGCTGGTCTCTCGTTATGATCGTGGACGCAATGCCTCGCCCGCCTGCACGGCCGGTACGGCCGACGCGGTGGATGAAGTTCTCTGCAATTTCCGGCAAATCGTAGTTAATCACGTGGGCGATTTCCTCCACGTGAATGCCTCGTGAAGCCAGGTCCGTAGCAACCAGGATCCGATGGCGCCCCTGCTGGAATCCAGCCAGTGCTGCTGTCCGCTGGGATTGCGAGCAGCCGCCGTGAAGCATAGCCGCGGAAAAGCCCTCCCGGCTGAGGCTCTTGGCTAAGCGTTCAGCACCCCGCTTGGTCCGGGTGAACACCAGGCAGCGGCCTGTTTCCTTGGCGAGAAGTCGCTGCAGCGTTTCCTGCTTGCGATCGAATCCCACCTCGAACGCCTGAACGCGGACATTCTCTGAGGGCTTTAATGTGGATCCGAATGCCAGGCGAACCGGATTGCGCATATAGTCGTTCACAAGATGCGCCACGGATGCTTCCAAAGTCGCCGAAAAACACATTGTCTGGCGCTCTTTGGGCAGCACAGCAGCAATCCTGCGGATCGCCGGAATAAAGCCCATGTCGAGCATCCGGTCAGCCTCATCCAGGATAAGCACACGCAGATCCTTAAAATGAATGAGCCTGCGGTCGAGAAAATCTTCCAATCGGCCTGGCGTTGCGACCACCAAACGTGCGCCTTTGCGCAGCGCGCTGATCTGGTTGACTTCGGATAATCCGCCGACTATCAGCGCTGCCGGCTGCAATAACCTGCCTCGTAGTGTGGTGTAAACCTCCGCGACTTGCATGGCGAGTTCCCGCGTGGGAACGAGAACCAGAGCGGCGATTCCGGGCGATTTTCGCGCCAGAAGTTGTTCCATAATTGGGATCAGGAACGCCAGCGTCTTGCCGGTTCCAGTTTGTGCGGTTGCGAGCACATCCTTGCCCTCAAGGGCTTGTGGGATGGCTGCGGCTTGCACGGGAGTAGGCGTCGAAAAACTGGCAGATGCCAAGCGCTCCTTGGTGTAAGCGGAAATCTGTAAATCTGAAAAATTCTGCATTTCGATGTAAACCTTTTACTCTGGCGATGACGATCGCGGCGCGCACTTAAAAATTCCGGGCGGGCACTGCCACTTACGTTGCCAGGTTTTTTTGAATTACGCTGAAGACCTACGGAGAGAACTGAGGGCGGAATTACCTACGTCAGAAACTGAGCAGACTCGCCGCACCACACAACCGCTGTATTAAGCGCAACCACACTATAACATACCTTCGGCCAGGAAGCTCGCCTGAAATGATCGACCAATGTGCCCAATCGGAACGGACTGCTGTGAGTCGCTCAGTTGTTCGCAACTGTTTCGCGGGTTGGATTGCTGCGAGTGAACGTGTCAGATAGAATGACCCCTTTGTGTTTACTGCAAAATGAACGAAATACGGCTGCACAACACAATGACAAACCGCCTGGAGCCTCTTCAGCCGCTCCATAAGGGCGAAGTCCGCATCTACACCTGCGGGCCGACAGTATACGACTTCGCGCACATCGGAAATTTCCGCACATTTGTGTTTCAGGACGTGCTTCGACGTTTCCTGCGCTCACGCGGTTTGCGGGTGATGCAGGTGATGAACCTGACAGATGTGGACGACCGCATTATTGCCAATGCGGCCGCCGCCGGCGTCTCCATTCGCGAGTACACCGAGAAATACATTCAGGCGTTTCTGGCGGACATGGATGCGCTCCATTTGGAGATGCCTGAGGAAATGGTTCGGGCCACGGATCACATCGAAGAAATGGTAACGCTAATCGAGCGGCTCGAGAAAAAGACCTTCACCTATAAGAGTGATGGCTCGATTTACTTCCGCATTGCCAAGTTTCCATCCTACGGCAAGCTCTCGAAAATAGATGTCAGTGGCATGAAGTCCGGCGCGCGCGTGGATACGGACCGTTATGAAAAAGATGATGCGCGCGATTTCGCCCTGTGGAAAGCCCCGAAGCCGGGCGAGCATTTCTGGCAGACTGAAATTGGCCCAGGCCGCCCCGGTTGGCACATCGAATGCTCGGCCATGGCCATGAAATATCTGGGCGAGACAATTGACATCCATTCCGGCGGTGTAGATCTGGCTTTTCCGCACCATGAAAACGAAATCGCGCAGAGCGAAGCGGCAACCGGAAAGCCATTCGTTCGCTTGTGGCTGCATGCCGAGCATCTCATCATCGAAGGGGAGAAGATGTCGAAGTCGCTCGGCAACTACTTCACTCTTCGCGATCTTTTTGCCAAGGGGAACAAGCCGTCAACGGTCCGTTTTCTGCTGCTTTCGGTGCCCTATCGCCGCCAACTCAATTTCACTGGCGACAGCTTGAAGCAAGCGGAGAGTTCGGTCGAACGCCTGCGAAATTTCGTAGCACGCCTGCGCATGGAAAAATTCCCAGCCGGAACAAATCCGGCGATTACAAAACGGGCCGAGCAGGCTGAAACTGATTTCGATGCGGCCCTGGCGGATGATTTGAATACTGCCGTAGCGCTTGCCGCAGCGTTCGATTTGGTTCGCGACGCCAACACCGCCATGGACCGCGGCGAGTTTCGCCAACAGGATGCGCCGCGGCTCCTTGCCGCCATGGAAAAATTCGACTCTATCCTCGCGGTGCTGGTGGACGACGACACGGAAAAGTTGCAAAAACTCGGCATAGGCCAGGCACAACCGCGGATTACGCCTGAACGCATCGAGGCGCTGATCGAAGAGCGCAACTTGGCGAAGAAACGCCGGGACTTCAAGCGGTCCGATGAGATTCGCCTCCAACTCGCGGATTCTGGTATCATATTGGAAGACACCAAAGATGGCGGTGTCCGTTGGAAATACAAATGAGCTTTTCCTCAAAAAATTCAGCTCTGCTTCACAGCCAGCCCTCCCAAGAGCGTCCCAATCTCTTCGGCGTTGACTAAGTAAATCTTCCTCCAACTGTTGTGCCGGCGTGCCCCAGCGGAAACTGGTTCGCGCGTCGATCAAAAATAAATTTCATGGAGGAAGTGATGTCAGCGATTGAAACGAAGACCGAGACAAAGCTCGATTCGAAGCTCCCGCACCTGATCACGCCATTGCCCGGCCCGAAGGCAAAGCAACTCGTTGATATGGATCACAAGATTCTTTCCCCGTCGTACACGCGCGACTATCCGCTGGTGGCAAAAAAAGGTCGGGGCGCAATGATCGAGGATCTGGACGGAAACACTTTCCTCGACTTTGCGGCAGGGATCGCCGTGGTGGCAACCGGCCATTGCCATCCCGACGTAGTGGCGGCTATTCAAAAGCAGGCGGGTGAGTTGATTCACATGTCCGGCACGGATTTTTACTATCCGAGCATGGTGGAATTGGCCGAAAAGCTTGCTTCCATCGCTCCGGGAAATGAGCCGAAGCGCGTTTACTTCGGCAATTCCGGCACGGAAGCTGTGGAAGCAGCGATGAAACTGGCGCGCTATCACACCAAGCGCGAAAAGTTTATCGCGTTCTATGGGTGCTTCCACGGCCGTACGATGGGCTCGCTTTCGCTCACTGCCAGCAAGGCTGTGCAACGCAAACATTTCGGCTCGCTTCTCTCCGGAGTGTTTCACGCGCCATACCCGAACACCTACCGCGGAATCTATGGAGGCCTACCGGACCACGCTTCTGCTGACGCACTCAGCTATATCGAAGCGGAGCTATTCCGTCATGTTGTCGATCCGGAAGACGTGGCCGGCATCTTTATTGAGCCGATCCAGGGCGAGGGAGGGTACGTTGCCGCGCCGAAGGATTTCCTAGAGGGACTCGAGAAGCTTTGCCGCAAGCACGGGATCATGCTCATCGCTGACGAAGTACAATCGGGGATGGGCCGCACGGGTAAATGGTGGGCCTTGGATCACGCAGGCATTCAACCTGACATCATCTGCGTGGCAAAGGGAATTGCATCGGGCATGCCGCTCAGCGCGATCATCACCAAAGCCAGTGTGATGGATTGGAAGCCCGGAGCCCATGCTTCGACCTTCGGGGGGAATCCGGTTTCGATCGCGGCGGCGCTTGCCACCATAGGTCTGCTCGAGCGCGAGTACCTCACGAATTCCGCTCGTATGGGTGACTACATTCTTCGCCAGCTTTCGGGTTGGCCTGAAAGGCACAGGATTGTTGGCGACGTCCGCGGGAAAGGTTTGATGATCGGCATCGAGATCGTCCGAGACCAGAAGACGAAGGAGAGAGCGCAAGATCTCCGCAACCGGCTGATCCAGGCGGCGTTTCATAAAGGGCTGCTTGTGCTTGGCGCCGGCTACAATAGCCTGAGGCTGGCTCCGCCGCTGATGATCGATGAGGTGCAGGCCGACTTCGCTGTGCGCACGCTTGATCAGATCATCACCGAAGTCGAGCGTTCGATGTAAGGTTTCAAAGCGGACTTCAGTATGAATCCTGATCCGCACTTTAATTGAATGTAGGGACCACGCATGCTTGCGAATTTGATGTTCTCCATCTTGAACTACGCCGCCAAGAAAGGAGTAACTGAGGCGCGCGTGGAAGCTGCGTCAAAACAAGTGGCGCGGCAGACAGGCGTGAAGGGCGAAACGTACGCGTATTGGTATTTACGGCGACAAGGTTACACGCCCGTCGCCAGAAACTACACGGTGGCCGGCATAAGAGGCGAAATTGACATCGTGGCTTATGACGGGCAGGTGCTGGTCTTTGTCGAAGTAAAGACTCGAGCAGCCTCAGGGGCATGGCAGGCACGGCCCGAAGACGCAGTGAATCATGACAAGCGACGTAACCTCATACGCATGGCTCGTCAGTTCCTTCGCTCCAGGCGTATTGAGTCGGCAACTTGCCGATTTGATGTGCTGGCCATCGAAACGCGCGCAGGACAAAAGCCGACGGTGAGGTTGCATAAAGATGCCTTCGGAATGGGCGCGGATTGAAGGAACTCGTTCAGAAACTGCTGCCGGACTGCAGCTACGCATTGTGAACAGCTTCAGGGCTTGTTTGCCGTAGTACAATTGTCAGCTTGAAGGTGCCCGCCGGCCCGCGCAGGTTCACTTCGGGCCCAGGAGGAAAGGTTGCCGGAGCTTCGCAAGGATCCCATCACTGGACGCTGGGTAATTATTTCCACGGACCGCGCCAAACGGCCCATGGATTTTGTTCGCGAGAGCGTGACCATCAAGGGCACGGGCATGTGCCCTTTCTGCCCGGGAAATGAAGGAAAGACGCCGCCGGAGATTCTTGCGTACGGGCGGAATGGCAGCGGCAGAGATACGCCGGGATGGTCGCTGCGAGTGGTGCCGAATAAGTTTCCTGCGCTGGGAATCGAAGGCGGTCTTGACCGCGAAGGCGAGGGATTGTTTGATCGGATGAATGGTGTCGGCGCACACGAAGTAATTATTGAGACACCGGATCACCAGCTCACAATGGCCTCACTTGCGGAAAAAGGAGTTGAGGAAGTTCTCTGGGCCTACCGCGACCGCATGCTCGATCTGAAGAACGACCGCCGCTTCCGCTACATCCTGTTGTTCAAGAATCACGGCGAACCGGCCGGGGCTTCACTCGAGCATACCCACTCGCAATTGATCGCCCTGCCAATCGTTCCCAAGCGAGTGCGCGAGGAAGTGGACAGTTCAAAGCGCTACTACGACGAAAAGGAGCGCTGCATATTCTGCGACATGATCCGGCAGGAACTCGAAACCGGGACCCGGATGATTCTGGAGAACGACTCCTTCATCGCGCTCGCGCCGTATGCCCCACGTTTCCCTTTTGAGGCCTGGATTTTGCCGCGGCAGCACAGCTCGGCATTCGAAAACATGCCGACGCCTTACTACGGGAGCCTCGCCAAAGTCCTGCGCGAATTCCTTGCCCGGCTCGACAATGTGCTTTCTTTTCCTTCCTACAATTACGTTATCCACACATCACCCATCGGCGAGGAAATCAACGATCATTATCACTGGCATATTGAAATGATGCCCAAGCTAACCAAGGTGGCGGGATTCGAGTGGGGAACTGGGTTCTACATTAATCCCACGCCGCCCGAAGAAGCCGCACGCTTCCTCCGCGACGCAAAAACAACAACCTGAAATGTTGGCTGATCCAGGGCGCGTTGCCGCGCCCCAGATCCAGCAACTTAAGACGTCGACTGTGAAACCTTCTCAACTTCTGGTTTGGGGGCCGGTGCGGGCGCGGTGGCTGGAGATGGGGTCACCACAGGTGTTGCGCCGTCATCCTTCCGAGTAGCGTCTGGATTTGCCGGATCAACTCCCGCGACTATATCCCCGTGCACAGTTGTATCTGCGCTCGTGCCGCCCAGATCCTGCGAACCATCTATCGCCGGCTCACTTCCGCGAGTCCCATTGTAGATTCGGTTCGGGTCTGAATAGCTAGTGTCCCCGGAGGGCGCTGAATAATCGACATCGTCCCGACCGCTCGGAGATCCATAATATTCAGGCGGCCACTGCTGCTGTTGAGGGTACGAATAAGTCTGGGGATACCAGACTGGTGGAGCCCACCACAAGCTCGGTCCCCACCAGTAACCCGGCCCCCACCACCACGGATCCCACCAGCCTCCCCAGCCCCAACCCCATCCAAATCCAAAACCCGGCCCGAAGCCAAAGCCAAACCCGCAACCGAAGCAGCCAAAGCCGAAGCGGTCGTGGAAACGGAAGCCGCGATCGTGATCAAATCCCCGCCCGAAGCCGCGGTCGAATCCGCGCCCACCGAAGGGATGCCCGAAAGTTGACCCAGTTGAGTTGCGGCCGAAAGCAGTGTTACTGCCAAGCCGGGCGCTCGAGAATGCGGAATTGTTCAGTCCGGTGTGGCTGGCTGATGAGTTGCGGAATGCCGACATGCTGGAGGTGCGAGCCGCAGAATGCGAACCCGCAAGCATACTGCCGCTCAACCGCGAGCCCTGCATGTTTGAAACTGCTCGGCTTGGTGAAATCGCTGAGCTGCGCCCGCCGCTTGAAAGCGAGGATGAAGATACCCTGCCTGAGGTTCCCGCCGACCCGCCGCCGGTGCGAGTGCCGCTTGACGTGCTAGCATGGGCCCAAGCGAAGTTTGAGTTTCCTGCAGTGCGACCCGCACTTGGTGCACCCGCGCTGCCGAATGAGTGCCATTGACCATCAGACCTCGCTGCAGGCACCGCTGATGCACGAGATACGGATCCGACGGGTCCAGAATTCCGCGCCAGGGACCCTACGGGCCTGGTTCCGCTAGCCCGATTTGGCCCCGCTGCGCGGTTCCCACCCGGATTCCCTGAGAACGATCTGCTGTTAAATCTGCCGGCCGCTCCATACGGTCTGCCGTACGAGGAGCTGCCCCGGTACGCCGAAGAGGGCATCCCACCTCGATAACCGCTCCCACCGTAAGATCGTGCGCTTGGGGCGCTGTAATGTCCTCCCCCTCCACCGGAGAAGTGGGCTCCGCCACCGCCTCCGTGAAAGCCTCCTCCACCACCACCGCCGTGAAAACCTCCGCCGCCACCACCGCCGCCGTGTCCTCCGCGCTGTGCAAATGCAGGATTCGGCGCCAAAGCTACTGCCACAATTGCAAGGAATGAAAATAGGATCTTGCAGAAGGTGGATTTCTTCATATCTTTATCCTCCACCCAACGACGACGGGGAGCCGGGAAAGCATCCTCGAGGGTTCGTTGAAATATTGCCACCATCTTACTCCTTAAGATTCGCGACGCAAGTATTAGGTTGCAGCAATTTATGCTCACCACGATGCACCCCTGGGCCGACACGAGCGAGTGCACGCAAGGTTGAACCCGCAAGCCAATTTTTAGTTGTGCTGGGAAACCTGGGGTCGTGAGCGGTCAGGAGTCTTGGGAACTGCCGAGCCCAAGTAAGACACCGCTAGAGCCGGGATGAAATGAAAGACGGCTCGTTTAGTGCAACAACGAGGACAGCCCTATCTGAAAACACAGAGAGAGGAAGCACTTCGCCCGCGCATCCTGGGCGCTGAATTATCCGCCCGCGCCCGCGGCTTGCGCTTTCGGCTCACCCTTTGCACAGGCCTTGCTGGCCATCTCGATAAGTTGTTTCAGATTCCACCATTCGCGTTCATTCATCAAGCGGCCATCGTTGCTCCAAAAATAAATGGATGCATAGCCGTCTTCGGAGAGTGGTGCTCGGATTACTAGGATGTTTTTTTGTTCTTGTGCTGGGCTATCTGACATTAGCGATCCTCCCTGGGTAGTATCAAACGGGCATCATTCTTATCCTTTTCTTCACCCTGCGTCCAGCGGGAAGAATTCAATGCGGAGCGACCTCCGTTGCCTCCGGCCAAACTCCGATTTCCAAGAAGACTTCGACGAATCGATCCAGCGCAATCGCCTAGCGAATGCTCACACGGAGAGCGAGCATGAAATTGACGATGTAATCCCTGCACATTGGAGTTTTCGACTGTGGAGTGCTACCTTGATGCCCATTCAAGTTCGTAGAGCAGGATTGTCGCGAGGTGCACACCAATGACCTGGGGAAAGCGACGTGCCCTGATCATCGGAACAATCATTTTTTTGTTGGCGCTCCTGATTTGGGCTGCCTCCAAACCAGCCCGGCTGGCTTCGAATTCCGTGCTTGTCTTGGATGCACAAGGCGAAATCAACGAACAGCGCCAGATGGACTTCTTCACTGCCTTCAGCGGTTCAAGCGTTCCAGTCTTGCATGACTTTGTGGATGCCATTGACGCCGCGCGGACCGATGCGCGTATCGTCGGGTTGGTCGTCCGGATTGCGCCGCTGCATTCCGGTTGGGGAAAGCTTGAAGAAATTCGCACGCACCTGCTCGAATTTCGAAAGACCGGGAAGCCGAGCATTTGCTATCTCGGCTACGATGGCATCGGGAATCCGGAATACTACCTCGCCAGCGCATGCCAGCAGGTGTGGCTGGTCCCTACGGCGCCGGTGAATATCCGCGGCATGATGGCGGCGGCTCTTTTCGTTCGCGGAACGCTTGATAAGCTCAAAGTTGTTCCAGAGTTCTACCACATTGCGGAATACAAGACTGCCGGTAACATGTACACGGAGAAAAAATTCACTCCGGCCCACCGTGAAGAAATCCAGAAACTGCTAGACAGCATTTACGGCCAGTACCTCACGGAAACTTCACAGGCGCGGGGGATGAACCGCGCGCAATTTGAATCCCTTGTTAGCCGTGGCCCGTTTCAGTCGAATGAGGCAGTAGAACACAGGATCGTTGACCGCGTGGGGTATTGGGATCAGGTGCAGGATTATTTTAAGCAACGAAATGGCGGCTGGAATCCAGTTCCACTCAACCGCTACCGGACATTCCTGAAGAGTGTTGTCGGTGCGGGTGACCAAATCGCAGTGGTGCATGCAACCGGAATGATTGTATCCGGTGCCTCTGAGATGTCGCCGGGCGGCGGCTCCGTGATGGGTGGCGATTCAGTCTCTGCGGATATTCGCCGGGCCCGACTCAACTCCAGTATCAAGGCCATCGTATTGCGCGTTGATTCTGGTGGGGGATCAGTTGTCGCAAGTGAGGTGATCCGGCGCGAAGTGGAGCTGGCGCGCGCGGTGAAACCAGTCGTGGTCTCCATGTCCGACGTAGCGGCTTCCGGTGGCTACTGGATCTCCGTCAACGCTAACAAGATCGTGGCCGACCCAAACACGATTACTGGCTCCATTGGCGTCCTGATCGGCAAGCTGAACATATCGGGACTCTACAATTTGCTTGGGCTGAGCACCGACTATGTGGCTACCAGCGAGAACGCCACACTCTTCTGGGAGCAACAGAATTTTTCACCCGCGCAGCGCGCTTATATTGAGCGATCCATTCGCCAGACGTATGCCGAATTCACTGCAGGTGTTGCCGCCGGACGGAATATGCCCGCCAAGAAAGTGGATGACATTGGAAAGGGACGTGTTTGGTCCGGCACTCAAGCGAAGGAGATTGGGCTCGTGGATGAATTGGGCGGATTGGATCGCTCGGTGGAGGTCGCTAAGCAACTCGCACACATTCCTTCAAGCCATTCCGTGCGCATCGTGCGATATCCCGAAGAAAAGTCCTTCCTGCAGATGATCTTCGAGCGTGAAAGAGATCAGTGGACCGAAGGGAAGTTGTCGAACGCGCAGCCGGTGACTGCTCAGTCCCTGGATGCCATGGTGCGAAGGATTGTGGACACCATGGAACCCGTCCAGGCAAGAATTCCTTTTGAGTTGCATATCCGGTGATCCGCAACTCAATCGAGATTTTGGCGGTGGCGGGTCTGGCGGCTTAGTAATGCGCCGGGTGACAGGCAGGCGAGAATCCCGGCTGAATCCGCGGTCATCTTTCGATATACTGAGCTCTCAGGGCGCGGTACCCAAGTGGTAAGGGAGAGGTCTGCAAAACCTTTATACGTGGGTTCGATTCCCACCCGCGCCTCCAAGAATCCCAGGTCATCCCCTCGAGGACTGAGACCTCTGGGCGCAAATCATCTTTGTCCTGGTAATCTGCCAATGGCGGTCCTCGAAACGCAATTGGCGCGGGGGGGAACGCCACCAGTTGGCGGCGGGGGCGCGCACGTCTTTGTCGTAGCTACGCTGCGTACGACCACCGTAGCAACCGCTGCAGCAACTCCCGCCGACACGCCCACAACGGCACCGCCGGCCGCACCGATTCCTCCCCCGGCTGCACCTCCAGCACCTGCCGCGCCAGCGCCTGCTCCTCCAGCCGGACTCGTCGCGTTCACCGCCGATGTCAGGTTCGCCGGCGTCGGGGGTTGCGGCTGGGAGGGCGGCTGATTGCTTCGAATGGACGATACCTCGCCACCCTTCAACAGCACGCAATTCAGCGCCATGTCGCAGACCTGACAGGTACCTTCCATACAGAACACCTGCATCAAGCCCTCGACGCTAAGCTGAACGATCATCTCGGTGCCCACCACCCCTGCGACGCCCACAGGGGTGCGCACTCGAAAGTGCGCATCAGGTTTCACCAACTTTACGGCTCGCGCTCGCACCTGGCCATAGTTCAAATCTAGATCGGTCTGCTGGCCGACCGGGTCGTGTTTTGCAATCGTCAAATTGGAGTCCGAGCCCACGCTAAGGATTGAGCCATCCGTCAAGGCGATGCGGGCGCGCGCCAGGTGACCCGTGTTGATCACGTCACCCCAAAACACTTCCTGAGAAGTGTTCGCGGCGATTTGTTGCGGCCCGCGGACCACATTTACGATGGGAAGCACAGTGGTGATCTTGCCGGCGGGCTGCGCCGCTTGCGCCGCCACGTCTAGTGGCAACGCGAGAAGCAGGCTGGTGCAGACTGCGATCCCGGAAAAAATTGGATGGCGGACGTTCATAGTTGCGTTCCTCCCAGCAGGTCCTTGCTGGCCTCAAAGCCTTGCTGCCGCAAATTCCCGTGAATCAAATAACGAATATGTTTTTTCAGTTCGGGGGACTCGCCAGAAATTACCACAACTCCCGAGAGTGCGCCTAGCAAAAACACTCCATAAATGAAGACCGGGTGCCCGGTGGCCGGGCACCCGAGCGAACATCAGGCGAATTAATTTCCGGCCGTACGCGTCTTTGCCGTCATCTGCGCCATTTGAGCCATCAACTGACGCATAGCCTCGGTTGACCCAGGAGCGCGCTTCTCACGCCAGGCGTCCAGGCGCTTGATGTGCTCCTCGAGTTGAGCGAACACATGCGGGTTCTTGAACATGGTCCTCCAGACCGGCAAAATCGGCTTAATCCGGTCCCACACCATCCACTGCTCTCCGGTGCTCTCGAAAAAAAGGTCCTCGTCAATCAAGCCGCGATTGACGATACCAGCCACCATTTCCCAATAGCTGATCACCATCCGCATGAACGCGTTTTCCTTGCTTCCCGGGGGACAGAGTTTCATCATTTCCTCCGCCGTGGTGGCATTAAAGTTTGTCGTGAACCACTCGCGGGCCTCCCGAAGCCGGGGCTCGCGCCGGATGTCGTACAGCCGCAACATCAGATTCACCTGCTCGTGCGTCACATCTCCCATGGTTTCCTCCTGATTAGGCTTGCGAAATTTTATTGGGCTGACTGCGACAGCTCACCCTGCATGGTCACCTTGTACGTGTGGCTCAACGGAATTCGCAACTGCTCAAATCCAAGTTTGATTCTTCGACGGACTTCGCGGGCGACATCATCCTTGCGATTGAGAACGGTTCGAACCTGCAGGCGCAGCACAGTCCCGTCGAGCGACAGCGATTCTACACCCAGCACTCTCGGGCCGTCCAGCAGGGCAGGCGACCAGTCGGCATCATTACGGAAATCGCCCGAAATTTTTTCGAGCGAGGCCAGCGCGCGGCTCACGTTTTCCTCTGAAGGAACGACAATGTCCACGAATACCTGCGACCAGTCACGGCTGAGGTTGGCCACCTGCCCGATCAGACTGTTCGGTATCGTCACCACGGCTCCTGCGGGATTGCGTATCACTGTGCGCCGCAAGGTCAGGTGTTCGACGCGCCCCGTTTCATGATTCGCCTGGATCAGGTCGCCAACCACGTACTGATCTTCGAACACGATGAAGAAACCGTTGATCAGGTCTTTGATCAAGTTTTGCGCACCGAACCCCAGGGCTACGCTCGCAACGGCTGCCGCAGCCTCCACCGGCGAAATATCAAAGCCTACTTCTCGCATGATCATCAGGGACGTCACCGCGATGATCACAAAAATTCCCGTGCTGTATAGCAGGCCGGCCATGGTGCGAGTCTGCTGCTCGCGCATTTGCGCCGCGCGCGAAGGCGACTTCGCCATCTCAATTAACTTTGTGGTGAGTGTTTTCAGAATTCTTGTGACAATAATCGCGATGACCAGGATGCCCACGACGCGAAGGCCGGGCGCGGCGGCGATTTTCCCCCACCTTGTTAGCAGTTCGTTCATAGATTATGGGCGAGAGATTATACCACCCGCGCGGTCAGTCTCTTGTGAATCCCCGGATGGAGACACTAGTTGTCCGACTGAAATCGTCAATGCCCGGCCAGTCTAAGTGGCCTTCATACGATTGATTTTGCTGCGGGGAGTGATGCAAGGTAAAATCAGCACGCGGCACAATCATCTTCGAATCCTGCATTCGCTTTCGCGATGCGGTTTACGGTTCTCGCGAGGCCATGCCGGATACAAACTGCGCGCCCGTAGCTCAGCTGGATAGAGCGTGTGCCTCCGGAGCACAAGGTCAGAGGTTCGAATCCTCCCGGGCGCGCCACCTTTTCTAATTTGATCTTGAAGTCTTCCCTGGCTCTTCTCGGCGAAAAATCCACTCTGGTGAGACCGGCTTGCACCCAGGCACCAAGAGTTGGCCATTCCCCCGTCATATATTGTTCCCTATTCGCGCCTCTGATAGGATTGCGCCAATTCGCGGCGCGGAGGACTCCTCATTGTCTAAAGTGAAGCAGCTTACGATATCGTGTGACAACACTCCCGGTTCGCTGGCGCGCGTTGCAAGTATCCTCGCTGAAGCGAAGGTGAATATTCTTGCACTAAACGCCACCGCCGCCGGTGCGATGGGATATATCCAGTTTGTGGTCGACAATGGACCGAACGCCAAGAAGGCGTTAAAGCGGGAAGGTTTCTCTTGCTACGAGGAAATCGTCCTCCACACAACCCTTCCTAATGTGCCGGGAGCGCTTGCTGAATTTGCAAAGAAGTTGGCCGCCAGGAATATAAACATCGGTGCCTGTTACCAGACTACGGTGAAAGATTCGAAGACCGCGAGCGTGGTGCTCGCGGTTTCGCATCTAGAGGCTGCCGCACTTATCCGCTAGCGGCGTCCATCTCAAGTTCCCTTACAACCGACAGGATTCACTTTTTCAGGCAGGCGCCAAGAAAACTGGAGAATATTGCACGGGAATCTGCCTCCGTGAACGAAGCGGGAAAATGAGCTGTCTGAGCCAGATGCTGATCACGAAGCAGGCCCTCGATAGTGCCCATCAGGCCCGAACGCAAAGCTTGAACGTTGATGTTCGCGAGGAGTTCGCCCTTTGCAGCCATCTCCTTTAATATGCTGTCCAGGAATTTTATGAAATCCAGAAAACCCGGAGTCAAGACTACCATGTGCCCGTCGCCGCGGATTCGGCGCCCCTCCAGCAAAAAAAGCGTCCGCAGCGTGCGGTCCCTTTCAAGAAATGTCAGCACCATATCGACCACAATCTTCAGCTTATCCGTGGGGGAGGGAATTCGTTCCGCAGCCAGACGGATGGCCGGATTAATCTGCTCCCAGGCAAATTCAAAAACCGCCTCCAATAGCCCCAATTTGTTATTGAAATGCTTGATCAGTTGAGACTGGCTCGTTCCCGCCGTGCGGCAGATCTCCGCCGTTGTGGTGTCTTCAAAACCTCGAGCCGAGAACAAATCCTTCGCCGCCTCCCGCAATCGGTCATGGCTCGATGTCAAAACTGCTGTCTTCGTGACCGGCACCGCGTCCCCTCGTACCAGCGCAACTACTAACCTGCAAAGCTATAATACTACCAGCCCCTTTCGTCAACGTTCATCCACAAGCAAATCGCAGCTTTCCGCACGCCAGCCGCTCCTACATGGCGATTGACTACAGTAAAACATGGATTGACACCTTGTGATAGTAGTGAGACTATCCGCAGTCGTTACGGAACTTCTCATAGATTTATCAATACTTTAGGAGCCTCCCTACGGAGATAAACATGAACAGAAGAATGCTTGAATCTCTTCGGACCTTACTCGTCCAGGGCCTTTTGGCACTTGTTTTCGGTCTCGTTACTCTCACCGCGAATGCCGCTGGAACGCCCGGGCAGAAGCATATCTTCTGGGCTCCGGGGCAGGCGCCCAGCCCCAACTCGCTTTCGAGCGACCTTATCTACCATGGAGGTGACGCAGGGCCGGGCGCGATTGGCGTTGAGACATCTCCCGCAGTCTATCTCATCTTCTGGGGCCCTGATTGGGCCAGCGGTTTCACCACCACGGACGTCAACGGGAGACAGTACACAAGCCAGCAATTACAGAATTACGTGGTCTCGTTCTTCACAAATCTCGGAGGCACATCTTGGGCGGCCATCCAAACGGAGTATTGCCGTAATGCCACGGCGGGATCGACAAGCTGCGCAGACGTCGCCGGCGCTCTCTACGTTACGAACCCAAGGAAACAGCTCAAAGGTGTGTGGGTGGACACAACGCCAGTGCCGGCCGACATCGTCGCCCTGGGCTTGGCAGAGAACTTGGTGGACGATCCGCTTGCAATGGAAGCCATGCGCGCCTCCGCTCACTTCAGCTACGACCCACAAGCGACCTACATCATCTTTACACCGCCAACCACCATTGCGACTGGTCAGCCCGTCTATTGCGGTTACCACTCACAAACGGACAGCGTAGATGGCCTTGGCAACCCCTACCGCCTCCAATACGCGTTTATCCCCTTTCTCAACGCAAGCTGGCCCGCTCTGGGCACTGGCGGCTGCGGAATGAATTCCGTCAACGTGATCAGCGATGATTTCGGCCACGGGGTCTTCGATGGCTATAGCATCGTCACCGGGCACGAGTATGCCGAAGCGGTCACTGACCCGGACAACTTTGCAACTGTCCAGGACGGGTGGAACGATGTGCAGGGCAACGAGAACGGCGATAAATGCGCATGGACGGATCTCGCGAATGTTCCCATGAACAATCACACCAGCTTCGCCGTGCAGCCGTTGTGGAGCAATAAGGCTTTCGACGCAACTGGCCAGGGCTGCGTTCGGTCTGCGCCGAGCAATCCGCACGCGATGCCCTCGGTGGGCGTCACGCCTCCAGCAATTGATATTTGCATGACTCTTCCTACCTGTCCGCCCGGCGTTGCAGCGGGGCAGCCTATGCCCGTCAACATGGCCTATTTCGGTGGCAAAGTGCAGGTGACTCCCAAGATCTATCTCGTGTTCTGGGGCTGGGGGGAACCGAATGCATTCGATCACACCACTGTGGGCAGGCCGGCAAGTGATCCGGACGGCGCTGGCGCACTGATGACCAGATTTGTGGCTGCCATGGGCGGCACGACCTGGGGCAACATCGCCGCACAGTATTATCAATCCAATTACAACGGCACTTACTCGACGGTCGGAAATCCGAAACAGCAGTTGGCAGGCGTCTGGAACGACAATACCAACCCCATCCACGATAATTTGGGCCCGATCGATCTTGCACGCGAAGCAGCGCGCGCGGTTCAACACTTCCACGCGACCGACTTGGCCAATTCCAATTTCGTGATCGCCACACCCCAGAAATTCAACGACGCAGGCTTCAACCAAAGCCAATACTGCGCCTGGCACGATTACACCACGCCCGTTGGATATCCCGGCGTGCAGCAGGGCATCGCCTTCACCAACATGCCCTATGTGCTCAATGCGGCCGGCAGTTGCGGAAAGGACTTCGTCAATCCCACGCCAACGGGCGATGTGGACGGCGTCACCATCGTGCTGGGTCACGAGATCGCCGAAACACTCACCGATCCAGGAGCGGAATCAACGGTCGGACAAGTGCCGAATGGAGGCTGGTTCGATTATCAGGGGTGGGAAATTGGCGACAAGTGCGCGTGGGTCGGTGACGGTCTTCAGGTCCCCGGCGCAGCCTTCAATATGATTGGGAACGATGGCCGCGCGTATCCCGTGCAGACCCTATGGAGCAACAAGAGTCTGAATGGCGTCGGTTTCTGTTCCCAGGGATTCTAAGAGGTGTAGTCAGCAGGGACTGGCAGTGGTCAAATGACGGGGCGGAGTTTGACCACTGCCGGCAATTCGCGCTAAGGCTGGCTCTGCGGCTTATCTTTCTTTAGGTCCGGGCCCTCCGCAGTAATGCTCGCCTTAGCAAGTACCGTTTTCACCGTAACTTTTTGGTTGGCTTCCACCGCGATGTCAGTATCAAAACTGCGATAGCCTGGTAGTTCAATTTTGATGTGGTGCTTTCCCGGCGCGATGAGCATCTTGCGTTTGACTCCGCCGAATTCGTGCACGTAGCCGGCAAATTTATCATCCACGAACACGCCGGCTCTGTCTGGTGTGACTTCGAGTTTCACCTCTCCCGTCACGCTCGGGTAACTGGCATTGGGATCCATCTCCATTCTGACGAAGACCGTCGTCGTCCCCGCCGGCTCAACAATCACCTCTTGCGTGAAATCCTTGTAGCCTGCCTGCCGCACTGCAACTGCGTGTTTCCCTGGGACCAGCAGAACTTTCTTGCTCCCCTTCAACTCGCTCACATAACCCAAATATTGGCCATCGACCCAAACGCCTGAGCTCTTGTCGATTTTCGTTTTGCCTTCGAAGTTGACTTGCCCTATCACTTGATTGGTGTTCTGAGCAAACGGGACGGCCCCAAAGCCCAACCAGATGGCCGACCCAAGAACAATTGCCCTAACCCAACTGCTCATTCTCATGGCGCTCTCCCAGTTCAAAGTTGGTTGATTTCGTCCTGAACCCCGCTGGGGAGATTCGGAATTCATCCCTGACTCTTGGCCGCAGATTCCGATATGCACCTTTGCCTTCATGAAAAAACCATAAGCCTGGGGGTCTTTGATGTCAAGGTTGGCGCCCTGTCTCTTGTAATTCAGGCTCGTCGTGAAGCCCTCCGATAACTCAATTTTTATCCGGGTCCGAAGAGCGAGCGCCGCCGCATCTCTCAATCTCGAAACGGGTTTGTTGCAGGACTGATGCGGATCGTTGCGCGGAGACTATTCCAGAACCCAGTTGGATGGTTTCTCGGTGAACTGGAAATCATATCTTTGTTGAATTGTGTCGGGGCGATCCACTCTGGTGACGCGCGCCTTGCCTGCGAACGATTTACCACCCTCAGCCAGGTATACCTGCACTTCTGCATCGACATCTAGGGGCGCAGAGAGAGCGCATAGAAATGCAGTTGGACCAACAGTATCTGTCGCGGTTGTCAGATCAAACTCTCCTTGCTTTGAATCGATCCCTTTCAGTTCAAGCATCACCCGGAGTCGCACGCGCGGTTCCGACCGGGGGCCTAGGTGGCTTAATCCGATCAGATCTGCCAACTTTTTTTCGAGCGCATCGAAATCCACGGGCTTCTCAAAATATCCTCTTGCTCCGATATTTTCGCAAAACTCTCTGTACTTTACCCCAGATTGTCCTGAGACGATGACGATTGGGATCTGCTGTGTGAAACTCAGCGAGGAAAGTGTCTGGCAAACTTCAAAGCCCGAATACATCGGCATCATCAAATCCAGCAATATTGCGTCCGGTTTGTGTAACAGGACAAGCCCCAGCGCTTCCTCCGCAGAGCTGCTATCGAATATTTCATATGCATCGCACAACCGAAATCGCAGAACTCTGCGAACGGACTCGTCATCATCAATAACCAACAGTCTTGGCATGTCTCCAGCGATGAGGCAAGTGCGGGGCCAAGCGAAGCGTTGAGACTGCCTCAGTTTCTTTCTAACTTGCTGTAGCACTTTCATTTGCCCTGGATTAACTGAACGGGCTTGGCTGGGTCCAATATCCTTGCTCCAAAACAATGCTCGCGTTCCAAAACGGTTCAGAGAGATTTCATCTTTTCACCGCTGTCCCGTTTCGGAGCAATTTCCATCCCGCAATAATAAATTAGCTTTGGTGACAGATTTGGTTTGACAATCTTCCACTGCTGCACAAGAATGAAACCCCTTCGATTTTTCAGATTTTCCCCCCTCTCAAAGGACTCGCAATGCGTATTCATTTCTCTGGAAGTGATCCTTCTCCGTACAAATTCATCACACATAGGTTTTGTACCGAGCATCGCGAAGTCAACCTGATTTGCTCCGAACTTAAACTCAAACGCTGAAATTGTGAACCGTGCGCAGATTTATGGTTGCGATTGATTTGGAGGCATTCGGAATTTGACGATGCAGGGGGCCCGGAATGGGAACGCTACAGCAGCCGGTATCTACCTCAGGGGATTACAGGGATCTGAAGCGCGACGAATTCGTAGTCTCAAATTTACCACTCGTGGTTGGCATTGCGCGGCAGATTCGATACCGCTTGCCACCCGAGGTGCTCTTGGAAGATCTAGTGAACGACGGCGTCCTGGGTTTAATGGATGCGGTGAAGAAATATGATCCGCGGAAAAGGGTTGAGATTCAATGCTACGCCCGGTTCCGCATCCGCGGGGCCATTCTCGACAGCTTGCGTCAGGGAGATTGGGGCCCTCGGTCTTTGCGACGCATGGGCCGCCACTATCAGCGGGCAATTTCAAAATGCCAGGCCAATCTGCACCGCGATCCCACGGAGCAAGAAATTGCCGAAGAGCTGCATGTCAGTGTGGAGCGCCTGCAAACGTTGGTGTCTGATCTCCATGGTTTGGCGGTTGGCAGCATGGACGACAAGGCAGTTGAATTCAAAATCAAGAATAATTCTCTTAACCATAGCTCCACTCCAGAGCAGGAAGACCCATTCAATAGCACATTACGCGAGGAAATGAAGACACTCCTGCGAAAAGCCATTTGCAGTCTGCCAGACCGCCAGCGTGACATTCTTCGTCTCTACCACTTCGGGGGGCTCTCCATGAAGGAAGTCGGCGCGGCGCTCGGAATCGGCGAGTCGCGGGTCTCGCAAATTCACACGGCCGCCCTCGTGCAACTGCGCACGCGGCTCGTGGAGTTACTGGGGCAGGGAGCCACGCTGGTATCGGCTTGAGCGTCCGCGGCTCTCACATCATCAGCTCTTGGAACCTATCGAGGATAATCAGGTGAAAATTCCCGGAGAATTGCTGGGTTTCTCCGAGTTCGAACAAGGCGAGGCCTGTCTCGCTCACAAATTGCTGCTGCCGCGCGAGCCTCTGTTGACTCCCCAATTTGAGGTTTCCTATATGGTCCGCACTTCGCGCGATGTGGGAGGAGATTTCCTGGATTACTTTTACCTGTCTGATGAGCGGCTCGGTATTTATCTCGGTGACGTGGTGGGAAAGGGATTGCCGGCGGCAATGTTCGCTGGCCTCGCGATTGGCACCCTGCGCTCAATCCACAAAACTGGCCAGACGCCCGCGGCAGTCCTGGAAACCTTCAATAGGCGCCTGCGAGTTCGGCCCGATCCTTTTCGATATTGTGCCACCCAATATGCCGTGTTTGATCCCTCGACCCTTCGCCTGTCCTTGGCAAACGCCGGTATCCCTTTTCCGCTGCACCTTTCCGCAGACGGGTGCCGACCTCTCGGCGAAGGTGGCTTGCCGTCAGGCCTCTTCGATTTCGCGAAATACGACCACTTCACTTTTCAGTTGGTTCCGGGTGACGCCATTCTCTTCACCACGGACGGTCTGCCAGAGGCTAAGAATTTCAGCGGCGATGAGTTTGGCATGGCGCAACTTCTAGACGTCTGCGCAGACGTGGGTTGCGATCGCCCGGATCGTCTTTTACGCGCCATCTTCACACGCGTGAAGGCGTTTGCAAGCGCAACCCAGCAAGACGACATGACCGCCGTGGTACTAAAAGTCCACAAGCGACCATAATTACCCGAAGTCGCAACTCGAATTCGCGATCCGAGTCTTGCAGTGCGCGGTTATATCTTCTCGCATTCGTTCTCTTGGCTCGAGGAGATGGCCGCTGCTCATCAGTGCCTTGTGCCTGCGTTCCGAGCTGAAATGGAATCCCGCGCCGATTTGGGAGTTGGCAAGGGCCGGCTTCAGTTGAGTTTCAGCCTGAAACGTCTGGTTGGAAGCGAAACGCAGGGCCTTTGCCGATGTTGTGTTTTGCACGACTTCGACAAGGTGTCTCACATCCGTTTTCGTGCTAATTGGGAAGCTCACCTCCCAAATTGCAACAGTTCTGCGATGGCTGCCGTCGTGCAGTCTCGAATGCAACATAGCGGGGGCACGTCTGGATGCAGTCCAGACATCGCGACTCGAGTGCGCTTGAATCAGGATTCTAAGAGGAGTTTTGGTGGAGACAAGTCGAAAAAACGTTCACCGGGATAAGCCGAACGTACGCGGCGAGGCGCCCGTGAGCTTCCGTCGAATCGAGAGACGGGAATGGGCGCTCTGGGCCTCAGCCATTGTGGTCACGCTGCTTCTTCTTGCGGGATTGAGTTCATTCATATTGCCGGCGTTTCGAACCCGTGAGGATACTTTCCTGCGGTTCTTTCTTCCTCAGGCTGTGCGGGGTTTGGTCGGGCTGGTACTGATTTTTGATATCTACACAATTTACCAGCAACTGCAAATCCATCGCATCCGGCGCCAACTAGTTGAGCGAGAAGAGTTGTTCCGCCTTATCAGCGACAATGCCGCAGACATGATCGCCGTCGTGGATATGGACGGTCACCGGATTTACAACAGCTTGTCCTATCAAAAGGTTCTCGGATATTCGACGGAGGAGTTGCAAAGTTCGTCCGCATTTGAGCAGGTGCATCCTGATGATCGCGCCCGGTTGAAAGAGGCTGCCGAAGAAGCGAGACGCACCGGGCTCGGCCGAAGTCTGGAATACCGAATCAGGCATAAGAATGGGTCCTGGCTGGTTTTGGAATCTACTTCCAGCGTGATTCACAACGCCGCAGGGGAATCGGAAAAACTCGTCATCGTTAACCGGGATATTACCGAGCGAAAACAAGCTTCGGAAGCTCTGCGCCAGTCGGAGATGAGCTTTCGATCGGTTATCGAAAATGCTCCCTACGGGATCTATCGCGCCAGCATGGAGGGTCGCTTACTTCGCGTCAATCCCGCTTTGCAAAAAATGCTGGGGTACGAGTCGCCCGAGGCGCTCATGAGGATAAATCCCGCCACGGAACTCTGTCGCGACCCGCTGGAACACAAATCGCTCCTGGATCTGTTTGCCATCCGCAAGAGATTCCAAGACGTCGAAGTCGAATGGAAGCGCAAGGATGGCACATTCATGAAAGCGCGCTGCAGCGGTTGCCCAGTTGCGGGAGAAGGGAATGGGGCTGCTTGTTTCGAGATTTTTGCAGAGGACGTCACCGAAAAGCGGTTGCTGGAACGCCAACTCCAGGTCGCGCAAAAGATCGAAGCCGTCGGCAGGCTTTCCGGCGGAATCGCGCATGACTTCAACAATCTTCTCGGCGTGATCATTGGTTACAGCCAGGTTCTTATCAAAAAGCTCGGAGTCGGAAACCCACTTTACGAGCACGCCGAAGAAATCGAGAAAGCGGGCCAGCGCGCGGCCTCGTTGACCAAACAGCTCCTGGCCTTCAGCCGGCAGCAGGTGATGGCGCCCGCGGTCTTGAATTTGAATGCCGTGATCACCGACATGGGCAAGATGCTCCACCGCTTGATCGGCGAAGACATTGAAGTGGTCATGAACCTGAATGACGAGATCGGGCAAGTGAAAGCTGATCAGGGACAGATCGAGCAGGTGATCATGAATTTGGTCATCAATGCGCGCGACGCCCTCCCCCAGGGCGGCAAATTACTTGTGCAGACAATCAATACCACACTGGATGAGGCCTTCACGCGCCAGCACCCTGGGTCGAGGATGGGTCGCTACGTCATGCTCTCGGTGATTGACAGCGGCACGGGAATGACGCCGGAGACGCTCGCGCATCTCTTCGAACCATTCTTCACCACCAAAGACCGTGGCAAGGGCACTGGTCTTGGTCTCGCGACCGTGTATGGCGTGGTGAAGCAAAGTGGCGGATACATCTGGGTAAATAGCGAGTTGGGGAAGGGAAGCTGTTTCAATGTCTACCTTCCAGAAATCGACGAACCCGTGAGCGCTCCCGCGCGCACCGTCCCATTGGGTGAATCTTTTCGTGGATCCGAAACGGTTCTGCTGGTGGAGGACGCCGACGTACTCAGGAAACTCGCCATCACCTTGCTTGAACAGAACGGTTACCGCGTGCTGGCAGCGCCGAGCGGGCTGGATGCGTTGAAGATGGTAGAGGTGAAGCGCAACAGAATCGACCTGTTACTCACCGACGTGATCATGCCGGGAATTAATGGCCGCGAGCTCGCCGAAAGACTTGCCGAATTGCAACCCGGCCTCAAAGTCCTCTACATGTCGGGCTATACCGATAGCGCCATCGCAGACCACGGAGTCCTCGATGAAGGTACAAATTTGCTGCACAAACCCTTCTCCGAAGAAGCTCTGATGCAGAAAGTTCGCGAAGTCCTGGACGCAGATAAATCGAAACCGGCAGGCTCGAGAGTTGCTCTGGTCCTTGCAGGAAATCAAGCCACAAAATAGGCGTTGGGAAGGAGACTTGCGTGAGACGACTGCTGATCGTAGATGATGATGCCGCCATTCGTAAACTCTTTCGTCTGAATCTGGCGGATGACTATGAAATTATCGACACCGATGATGCCGAACAGGCTCTAGGTCTGGCGCTGGAACACAGGCCGGACGCCATCCTCCTTGATCTGCGCATGCCGAAGTTTTCCGGCTTCGATCTATGCCGCACATTTAGCTCCCTGAGCAAGACGCAGTTGATCCCGATTTTCGTAGTCAGCGGACATCAAGAGCCTTCGACCGCGGAGGCTCTGAAGGAATTGGGCGCTTCGGGTTTTTTTGAGAAACCCATCGACTTCGATGCCCTCCGCGCTCGATTGTCGAAGGTGAAACGGCAGATTGCCGTCCCGCGAAGTGAGGTTCGCGTTCAACTATCCATTACGCTCAAGCTCCGCGGAGTGGACGTCCACGGTGAAAAATTCGACGAGACAGCTCTCACAGAGAACGTCAGCCTCAGTGGTTTCCTCTGCCGGTGCGCTGTTGATATGCAAAAAGATTCCGTCGTCGAAGTATTTCTGGCCCGTGGCAGCAACAAGCCTGCTGGTAGCGCGCGCTGCGTCCGTTCGGACAAGACCGAGGGGTCCACCACGCAATACGGTTTTCGGTTTACTGAGAAAACCGCGGAGTGGATTCTGCAGTAACAGGAATCTCAGGCACGCCATTTCTTTTCGCTTCGCGCGAGACCCCGAGCACACTGCTCCAGCGTCCGGCAACGGCACGACATCATTGATTCCAGCACTCTTTTCATTGCCTGCGCCTTCGTCAGCATGCTTTCTAATTCTACGAGTTTCCCGCGAGCCATTTTCTTCCATCGCGCTGAGGCGGTTGTCTTTGCCGGAAAGCCGTGCAACAGCAATTTGATCTCTGTGAGTGTAAATCCCGTCGCTTTCGCGAAGCAGATGATCACTAGTTCGTGTATCGCATCCTCGCTGTAGATGCGCCTTCCGTTCGTCCGAGGCGGCGCCGGTAATAAACCGGCTCTTTCGTAGTAACGAATGGCGGAAGGCGCCAATCCAGCTCGTGCCGCGAGTTCTCCGACGGTCATGCCCCCTCCTGAAATACTCCTTGACTTAAAGTCAACTTCAACTTGTACCATTTTCCATGTGATTGAAGCAAGCCTCCAAAGGAGAACGAAAGTGAACTTTCAGCAAGCGCATTTCAACTGGTTTTTCGCAGCATCAGTTTTCACGGCTCTTCTTGCCGCCATGGTGGTCAACGGAATATCCCCTAACGCGCGTGCCCAAAGCGCGGCGCTCAGTGCAAAGGACGATTCAAGAACAGCAGCCCGTCAGTCCGGGTTTTACTGCAACTTGAAGGCTTTGAATCCCGCGGAACGAGAACAACTTCGCCAGCTTACGGAAAGATTCAAAGCGGCACGGGTGGAGACAACAGAGTTGGAGAGCGGATACGCGTTTCGCTTCGACGCCGCCAAAATATCGATCAACGATTTGGCTGCGTGGATTTCCTGGGAACAAAAGTGCTGCCCGTTCTTTGATTTTGAAATCGAGCTCCAGCGGGATGGCGGGCCGCTGTGGCTGAAGTTGCGTGGAAGGGGAGGTGTGAAGGAATTCATGCGTCACGAATTCGGATTGGAGTAGGGCGAACAGACAGACGATCGGCCGGCACTAATCACAAACTCAAGCGCTGGTGGCCTTGCGCACAAAAAGAGAGTAGAGAACAGGCATCGCCACCAGCGTGATGAATGTCGAGAGCAGCAAGCCCCCGATCACGGCCAGGGCCAGCGGCTTTTGCAATTCGGCGCCGGAGCCCAGTCCAAGCGCCAGAGGCAGGAGCCCGAACAAAGTGGCCAGCGTGGTCATCAGAATCGGCCGTATGCGGATCTTCCCCGCGGCTATCAGTGCTTCGTCCAACGGAAGCTTTTCCTCCTCGAGCAATTTATGAACGTATTCGAACAGAATGATTCCGTTTTTTACCACCAGCCCCACCATCAGAATAATTCCCATGAACGAAGAAACGTTGAGTGCTGTTCTGGTGACCATCAGCATGGCGAAAACGCCGAGGAGCGAAAGTGGCGCCGCGGAAAGAATGATAAGTGCCGGCCCGAACTCCCGGAACTGAACCACGAGCACAATGAAAACCGCTCCGAGCGCCAGGCCCAGAACGGAAAGCAAATCGTGAAAGGAGCTTTGCTGGCTTTCATATTGTCCGCCAATCTCATACGACGTGTTCAACGGAAACCTCGTCTGATTGATCTCCTGCTGGACCTGGCGGATTGCGCTCCCGAGATCAAGATTCTCCAAACGCGCGGTCAGAGTAACCATCAGCCGCTGGTTTTCGCGCTGCAGCTGATTTTCTCCGTGAACTTCCTCCACCTGCGCCACGGAGGAGAGCGGCACGATCTGCTTGGCAGGCGTTAAAATCGGGAATTGGTGAACGCTCGCATAATTTCCGCGAAACGTGTCCGGAAAGCGCAATCGTATGCCAATCGTGCGATCCGCTTGGCGGAATTGTGTTTCTGAAATTCCCAGCAATCCCGCACTCACCTGCTGCGTCACTTGCTCCGGCGTCAGTCCGGCGCGCCCAGCCAGCGCTGGGTCCACATGAAACACAATTTCAGGATTTCCCTTCGATATGCCTACGAAATCAACAAGTCCTCTAATTTTCTCCAGCCGCGGCTGGATTTCATCGGCCAACTGCTCGAGTACCTGAGTGTTATTGCCAAAGAGTTTTATTTCGACCGGCTCGGGCGATCCTTCCAAATCCCCAAGCATGTCCTGCAGAATTTGCACGAACTCGACATCGAGCCCCGGAATGTGCTGCGCAATTTGTGCCCGAAGATCGTTAATCACTTCGTCCGTGGCGCGTCGCCGCTCCGATGAGGGGCAACCGATCCAGGTGCGGGGCCAGCGGCACACTGGTTTCATTTTCACCAGCACATCGCCCTTATTTTGTTCTGTTGCAAAGAGACCCATCTCTGCGCCGGTCCGGCGAGAAAAAGACGCGGTTTCCGGCATGGCGGCGATGCGACGTTCCACTTCAGCAAGAATTCGGTTTGTCTCGTCGAGTGAAGTGCCCGGAGGCGTTCGATAATCGAGGACGTAGCCGCCTTCATCCATCTCGGGAAGAAACCCGGTATCAAGTTTCAGATAGAGTAAGACGCTGAAGACGATTATTCCAATGGCCGCTACGGCGACGACTCCCCTGCGATTCAGTGCCCATCGCACGGATCGCTCGTATACGCGATTCACCGGCTCAATAAAGTGCGCGGATTCCTGGCGGTGGGTTTGCGAACCGAGAAAGCGCTGGGAAAGCAGTGGAATGATGGTGATCGCATACACAAGCGAAAGCAGGATGGAAACGCCCAGAGTCGTGCACAGCGCAGTAAAAAATTCGCCGACAAATCCTTTCAACAGACTGAGTGGAAGAAAGACCACCAGGGTCGTGGCAGTCGACCCGACAACCGGGCCAAGCAATTCTCGCGTGCCCGATTCAGCCGCTTGAGCAGGAGATTCGCCCAAGCCGAGGTGCCGGTAAACATTTTCAATCACCACAACCGCATCATCGATAATCAATCCGATTGCGATCGCCAGTCCGCCTAACGACATCAGATTGAGCGTGCCGCCAAAAATTTTGAGAAAGAAGAAAGTGCCGATCACCGAAAGGGGAAGTGAAATCGCGGCCACCAGGGTGGTTCGTATATCGCGCAAGAAACCAAACAGGATCAGTACAGCAAGCAGAGCGCCAATCAGAATCGCATCTCGAACACTCCCTATCGATTCCGAAACGAATTCGGCCAGGTCGTACACCACGGAAATTCGTAGCGTCTTGGGGATCGCTGATCCGAGGTTGCGGATTTGTGCTTTTATGTCCGAGGCCAACTGCAGAATATTTCCGCCAATTTGCCTGGAAATATTAATCAATGCAGCCGGCTGGCCGTTGCCCGTGATCAAGGTCCGCCGATCCTCCACCCCGTCGCGAACTTCCGCCACATCGCGCACACGTAGCGGAACTCCATTCTCAATCGCTACGACGGCGCCGCGAATGTCGTCCAGGGTGGCGAATTGACCGGTGGTGAGGACGAGGTATTGCAGATAATCCTTCGAGAGGCGTCCGACGGAATTCACCTGATTCGTGGCCTTCAGTTCGGCCGAGAGGTCTAGCAGCGAAATGTGGTGTGCCAGCATTTTTTGCGGGTCAACGATCACGGAGACTTCGCGCGTGTCCGTCGCCTGCACTTGGATCACTCCCACTCCCTGAACTCTGCTGAAACTTGGACGGAGAATGTAAAAAGCATCGTCCCGAAGGTCGGCGTCGGGCACATTGCCATTCAGAATTAAGCTGAGGACGGGAAATACAGCAGGCGAGATGCGTTCGACCTGGATCTCTGCGTCGGCGGGCAACGAGCTGCGCTCTTCACTAACGCGCCCCTGGACAAGTTGCAGTGCGTATTGAATGTCCATATTCGCATTGAATAGAATCGAAATTTCTGAGTTGCCGCGAATCGTTTTTGACCGGACGCGGCGAGCTCCCTGCACCGTACTTGCTGATTCTTCAAGCGGGCGTGTAACCGTGAGAAGCATGGTTTCCGGCGAGAGGTCGCCAGAGTGCGCAAGAACCACGATGCGAGGGAAATTCAGCTCGGGATAAATATTGCTCGGGAGTTGGAAAACAGCCACCAGCCCGGCGATGGTCAGAAAAGCCGTGAGCAAATACAGCGCGTAGCTGTTGCGGCGGCAGAAAGCGACAATGTTCATGGCTTGGCGTGAACCTTCGCTTTGTCCGGAAGGCCGTAACCGCCGGTGAGAATCACTGTGTCGCCCTCGTTCACCCCGGTAAGAATCTCCACGCGATCTTTCATTTGAATCCCGAGTGTGACATCCACCGCAGTGGCCGTTTCCTTCTCTACGCGATAAACGTGTGGCTCTCCTTTTTCATCCCGATAAACAGCCTGTGTGGGAACTGTGAGCGCGTTTTTGTGAACATCCAGCGTGATTTGCGCAGAAAGATACATACCCAGCCGCAGCAGCCCTTCCGGATTTGCGATTCGGATGCGAACCACGCCGAGATTTGTCGTCGCGTCCACAGTGGGGGAAACCGCGACAATTTTTCCGGTAAGCTGCTTTCCCGCCACAGCGTCACTTTCGATTTCAAGCGGCTCGTTCACGCGAAGCCTGGAAAGATAGTTCGAAGGCACATTTCCGAGGAGCTCGACTTCATTCAGGTTGGCGACTTCTGCGATTGGCTGCGCGGCAGTTCCATCTACCTGCTCGCCGACGCTCACGAAGCGCTTCGCCACCCGACCTGTCAGGGGTGAAAGAATTTGAGTCCGGCCGAGCTGCACGTGCGCGAGTCGGACGGCGGCCTCCGACTGCCTTACCGATGCAGCCGTCACGCTCTCCTGGGTGCGCGCGTCTTCAAAATCTTTGCGGGCAGCAATGCCGCGCTGAAAGAGATCTTCGTTACGTTTCCGCGAGAGCTGGGCATTCTCGAGACTTGCCTTTGCTTGTTGGGCGGCAGCCTCGGCTTGCACAAGTTGATCCTGGTAGGGATGTGGATCGAGCCGGGCAATTACCTGGCCGGCGTGGACTGCATCGCCTTCGGCCACTTTCATTTCTGCGATCCGGCCAGTGATGAGCGCACTCACGCGCACATCCTGATTGGGAAGCGCGGCCACTGTGCCACTCACTGCCGCGGTCTCGCGGGCGTCGGCTCGCGCGACTTTAGTGAGCGTTACTTCGGCGTTTGGAACTCCGGAGGTCGCGCTATCGGCGCCGTCTGAAGCCCCGGGCTTGTGCGAACAACCCGCTATAAATACGAGTGCGACCATAAAAATCGTGATAAAAACCGCGATTCTGCTTAGCATGTTCTCGCTTTCTGTTTAATCGAGTGGCACTCCCGTGGTTTCTTCAAGGTCCGCGACCGAGGTCTGCATAGCCAGCAGGCTGTTCAAATATTCGCTCTCGATATTTTGAACATCGCGTTGCGCACCGAGAACTATCAAGATGTTCGCTTTTCCGGATTTGTAGCTTTCCTCCGTGAGCTCCTCCAGTTGTCTGGTCGCTGGCACGAGCGTCTGTTTGTAGAGCGATACCTCAGCTTCACGGGCGCGCAATTGGTAGTAGGCAGTCTCCACGTCGCCGGCAACCGCTCGGCGTTTTGCCGCAGTTTCTTGCTTCAGCGCTTCCAGTGTGGCGCTAGATTGAGCGATCTCGCCTTGATTTCTAGAGTATATGGGCAGCTCCATTGAAATTTGGCCGCGCGCGCCTTCATGAAAACCTCCTGGACCCGGCGAGTTGAAGTCCACGCCAAATTCAAGGCCCAGATTCGGGATACGTTCGGCTTTCAGAAGCCCCATGCGGCTCTGTGCAGCTTTCGTTTCCTGCAACAGCCGAGCGATTTCGGCATTTGAATCTGTGGCTCGGCCGGAAAGAGATTCAAGACCCGCGGGCTGCGGAAAAGCGTCAAGCGGAGTGGCCAAGTCCCAAGAAGTGGATATCGGCGCATTGAGAAGAACATTTAACTTGCTTAACGCGATTTCCTCTTCGCGTTTTGCCACCTGGGCCTCCACGTTTCCCCGGGAAACTTCGAGTTCCGCTTGAGTGACTTCTAGTTGCGGGATGTCCCCGGATTCGTAGCGAGCTTGTGCAATATCTTTCAGGCGGGCGGCTAGTCTTGCAGTCTCCAGTTTATGGGCGGTAACGCGACGCGCGAACGCCAGAGTAAAATAAGCAACGCGAACTTCACGCCGCACATGGCGCTCCGCCGCAGTGATGGAAAAGTCGGTGAGCGCTCCTTCTTGCTTCGCGACATCGATCCGCTTTTCCCGCCGGCCGCCGATTTCGATCGGTTGGTCCATGAACAAGCTCTCGTGTGGCGTGTCGCGAGCGACGCTGAAAAAAATTGTTGGATTGGGAAGTTTTTGGGCGATACGGATCCCCGCAAGTGCGACTGCCCGTTGAGCGCGCGCAGCCCGGAGGTCGAGATTTTCTTTTTCAGCACGGTCGATCGCTTCGGCGAGGGTCAGCGTCTGCGATTGTTGCGCCGCAGCGGGGGCCCCGGTGATAAGTGAGAAGAGGACGCAAACCAAGATTGCAAGCCGCGTGTTCACAGTTCATCTCTCCTTCACCGCAATTGTGCAGGGTAACCGCCGAACCTGAAAATCCCATGAAAAGTGTATTGAAATGCAGGAATCACAGGATGGCAAATTCGCAACCCATCCACGCCATCACTGCTCATCCGCTCGAGAGAGGAAGCCAAACCTGGAATGAGGACCCTGCGGAGGGCGCGCTTTCGACACGAATCTCACCGCCGTGAGCGGCGGCAATCCACTGCCCAATCGCAAGACCCAAACCTGTGCCGCCACTCTCGCGCGAGCGGGCGCGGTCGGCCCGATAAAAACGGTCGAATATGTGGGGGATGTCTTCGGAGGCGATGCCGATCCCTGTGTCACGGATTTCAGTTACGGCAAAGCCGTCGTTTGTCGAAACACGCAATTCGATCCGGCCGCCGTCCGGGGTATATTTCACGGCGTTATCAAGCAGGATCAGGAACAGGCGCTCGAGAGAAGCCGGATCGCCACGAATCCAAACCGGCATTTGCGGGATGGAGGCCTCCGGACTCAGATGTTTGGATTCCGCGAGAATCGTCGCCTGTGTCCAAACTTTTTCGAGAATTTCACTGAGGTTGGTCCGCGTGATTGGAATCGCGGTTGAGCCGGAATCGGCACGGGCCAGCAGAAGCAACTGCTCGATCATTCGAGAGACTGTTTCGGATTCGCGGAGAATATGCGACAGCGCTTCACGGTGCTCCGCTTCGGTGCGGGGTTGGCGCAAGGCTAATTCAGCGCTGGTACGGATCACGGCGACAGGAGTGCGCAACTCATGCGAAGCATCGGCGGTGAATTGCGTGATGCGTTGAAAGGCAGTATCGAGACGGCTAAGCATTTCATTCAACGTGGTCGCTAGCCGCTCGAGTTCATCGCCGGTGTGGGGAACGGCGAGGCGCATGGCAAGATTCTGCGCGCTGATTTCACGGGCGCTTTGAGTGATTTCGTCAACGGGAGCGAGCGCTCGGCGGCTCATCCAATCACCGCCGAGCGCAGCGATTAAAAGCAACGACGGGACGCTCAGGGAAAGGATGTGGCGGAACCGCTCGAGGGCCTCGTCTGTTTCTTCAGTCGAGGTAGCCAGTGTGATGTCGTAACGAGTGCCAGCGACATCGATGTTGTCGCGCAAGAGGCGGAAATGTTCTCCGCCAATTTTGTGGTTAAAGCCGGCAGATTTGTTTTTCTTGGGCGAATCTCCTACCGAGGAATCCAATCCAAGTGAAGCAAACAATATCTGACCACCAGCATCTGCAACTCGCAGCCGTCCTCGCGCACCTTGCCCAACAGCGAACTCGCGAAATTCGTCGACGAGTGCCGTCGTATCTCGGGGGGCGTCTTCAGAAATAATTCCTCGCACACCTTCGAGGCGCTGGCGGAGTTCCGCATCGAGAGTGGAGTAAATGCTGTGACGCATGGCGAAATAGGCTCCGCTGCCAAAGAGAGAAAGCGAGAGTGCGAGGATCAGCGAGTACCACAGCGAAAGCCGAACGCGGATGGATTGCGGCTTCATTCTTGTGATTCCTGTTTTACGGTGTAGCCGAAACCCCGCGCCGTGTGGATGAGTTTTTGTTTGTGGCCTTCGTCCACTTTCGCGCGAAGCAGGCGGACAAAAGCGTCGAGGGTATTTTCCTCCACTTCGGCTTCGATTCCCCAGACGGCTTCCACAATCGCGCGGCGCGAAGCGACACGACCGGAGCGGCGCATCAGAAATTCGAGCAGACGATATTCCGTGGGTGTCAGCTTGATTTCCCGGCGCCCACGGAAAACCTGACGAGTGGATGAATCAAGAGCCAGGTCAGCAATTTCCAGGCGCGAAGAAAGCGGCGTCGCAGCGGGCCGTCGCGCGAGGGCGCGAAGTCTGGCAAGAAATTCAGCAAAGGAAAATGGTTTCGTCAAATAGTCGTCTGCGCCGGCGTCGAGACCCTTGACGATATCGGGAACAGCATCGCGAGCGGTGAGCATGAGTATCGGAATGGGTCTCCTATTTTTGCGCAGCCGGCGAGCCATCTCGAGGCCGTCCATTTCGGGCAGCATCCAATCGAGAACGATTACGTCGAACTGATAAGATTCGGCGAGTTCCAGCCCGGCGCGGCCATCGAACGCGAGGCTGACGATGTGGTTTTCTTCCTCGAGGCCCTTCTGCAGGAGACCCGCCATGTTGCGATCGTCTTCGACAATCAGTACTCGCACGCGCCTGCCTTTGGGAAATCGTGAACCACGCACCTGAAAGATAGCTGAAATTTTGGATATCGGCGGAGAAACTTTGGTGGAAGCTCGCGACCTGTGACTGAATCCCACAAAATTCTGATTTGACGCCGCAGCGCGATTCTGGTGTGAAACAGAATATTTGTGGCAGAGTATTCCGCCATGACTGATCCGGGGGAATCGAGGCTCGCAGGGCGTGTCGCGTTTGCGCATCCAAATTTTGTTCTTTTTCAATTGGCACGCTTCACCAGTGTAATCGGGACTGAAATGCAATCGGTGGCGGTCGGGTGGCAAGTGTATGAGATCACGAAGCGGCCACTGGATCTGGGGCTCATCGGTTTGGCGCAATTTTTCCCTGGAATATTGTTGTTCCTTATATCGGGGCACGCAGCGGATCGTCTGGACCGGCGGCGGCTGCTGGTGGCATGCCATTGCGGATTTGCATTGTGCTTCGGGCTGTTGCTCTGGCAATCCGTGCGCGGCGTGCATTCCGTGTATCCGATATATGTGGTGATGGTGCTGGTGGGAGTGGTGCGCTCGTTCACCGGACCCGTGACGAGAGCGATCCTGCCGCAGTTAGTTCCAGAAGAGCATTTTCCGAATGCTGTGGCTCGGGCGGCGACGGTTTTCCAGACAGCAACGATTTTGGGACCGGCGCTGGGAGGAATAGTGTATGCGGCATTTCGCGGGCCGGTGGCTGTGTATGCCGGGGCGATCGCTTCGGCGATTGCCGCGGCCGGATTCACGTTGCGAATCAAAACGCCAGCCAAGCCGCGGCCGAGGGAAGAAATGAGTTTGAAGAGTATGCTTGCTGGAATTCGATACATCTGGCGGCAGAAGCTGGTGCTGGGCTCGATTTCGCTCGATTTGTTTGCGGTGTTGCTGGGCGAGCCGGTGGCACTGCTGCCGGCATTCGCGAAGGACATATTACATGTTGGGCCCTGGGGACTGGGCCTGTTGCGCTGCTCGAAGGGAATCGGGGCGGCAGCGATGGCCATTCTGCTGGCGCATCGGCCGCTGCGGCGAAAAATGGGGACGACGCTGCTATGGACTGTTGCGGTGTACGGCGTCTTCACGATTCTGTTCGGAATCTCACGCAGCCTGGTTTTGTCCATGCTGGCACTAGCGCTGGTGGGGGCTTCGGACATGGTAAGCGTGATCATTCGCGCGACGTTTCTGCAACTGGGGACGCCGGATGAAATGCGTGGGCGCGTGAACGCGGTGGACATGGTTTTTATCGGCGCGTCGAACCAGGTGGGCCAATTCGAGTCCGGGGTGACGGCGCAATGGTTCGGGACAGTGCCGGCCGTTTTGTTCGGAGGGATTGGAGCGATTGTCGTGACGGGTTTGTGGGCTTGGCTGTTTCCGGAGTTGAGAAGGGCAGAGGATGTGGGTTCCCTGAGGAATTGAGGGCGAGAGGGAGGCGCTGCGGTAGTGGAAAAACAGGGCGAAGAAAAGGCGGCAGGAAAAAAAAGAGTGTTTTTTGTTGCGATTAGAAAATTGTTAAGTCTTTTATTTGTGTGAGTTGGCTCGCTTTTTAATTTCGGCAATGTTGCGATTAGCCTTTTCTTCGCCTGTCGCATCTTGCGCGCTGGAATGAAAGCAGGGGGTCGTCTGAGGAAGCGCTGGGTCGAGTGTGAGTCCTGCTGTCCATGTGGGTCGCGAGCTCTCATCTGAAAAATCTCCAGTGTTAGCATGGCAAATTTCGAAGCAAAATTCTACTGGCCGAGAGTACAGATTCTGAGTAAACGCGTACCCTGTCCTTCCAATTTTTTGGCCTTCGATACAGGGAGGCGGGGCAAGCTGCGAGTTATGAAAACGACCGCTGGCGATGGGGAATCTTGGTGGCCCGAAATGAACTCCGAAGTGAACTAAGAAAGTGGTATCATCCTGCCACGATTATCTGCCTGAAGGACAAAGTCACAAAAGGACGTGCAAAGTGAGTTCCATCAGAGCTTTGCTGGCAGCGATAACCTTTCTCACTGGAGCCTTGCCGGGTTGGTCTCAGCAGGTTACACCGAACCCGGCGGGCGGTGCGCACCGCATTGCGGTCGGGACTGAAGTTGTCCGAGTACCTGCGATTGTCACGGACCGCTCGGGCGGGCACATCCCTGATTTGACGGCCGAAGAGTTCACAATCTTCGAAAACGGCAAGGTCCAGAAAATTGCGTTTTTCGAACACGTTTGGACCAAACCCGAGCTGCTGAAACCACGGGCGCCTTCGGAAAACGAGGTGACCAACACCTACGAGAAGAGTGCGGGGCGGCTGACAATCATATTGCTGGACATGCTGAATACCTCCTTCCCCGACCAAGAGCGAGCTCGAAGGAGCATAACCAAATTCCTCGGGCAAACGCTGGTGGCCACAGAGCCGGTCGCTTTGATGACGCTAGATGCGGACGGCATCAGGGTAGTTCACGATTTCACGATGGACCCAGGTGTGCTGGCTGTTGCGCTGAAAAAAGTGAAGGCAGAGAGGTCCACTAACGAGATTAATCAACCCGTCCAACTGGATCCCATTTTCGGCCGGCGATCACCGATTCAGGAAGCAAATCTTTTGCGAAGACTGGAAATTGAGGGCCAGACTAAGAATTTCCATGCGGTCGGAGGGGTGAGACTAACCCTTACCTCCCTTCGGGAAATCGGCGAGGCATTCGCGGGGATCCCCGGGAGAAAGTCCCTGATATGGGCAACGGGTGGATTGGCATTTCCGGCTGACGACAAGGCCGTGATGAAGATGTGGACGGGCAGCCTTTCGACTATGTATGAGGACACCTGGTTGGCCTTGAACCGTGCGGATGTTGCCGTCTATCCGCTGGACGTGGAGGGCTTGGTGAACTGGTACTACAGGAATCCCGCCTACGAGGCACAAATGTTTACTCGCAGACTTTATGAAGTGCCGTACCTTCAGACCAGCGTGTATGACATGGAGAATTTCGCTCATATGACCGGTGGGAGCATGTGCTACGTGAAGACGGAAATCGAGGGTTGCTTCCGGAAAGCGAGCGCTGATTCAAGCGATTATTACTTGCTGGGGTTTTATCCCGAGCCCGATCCGAAAAGGACGGGCTGGCGAAAGTTGGCCGTGCAGGTGTCGCGGCAAGACGCGAAAGTACAAGCGCGGACGAGTTATTTCGTGGGAACCGCGCGGGGCGCGGACTCCGGGCGGGAAGCGGACCTACAACTGGGGCTCGCTTCACCGCTGGACTATACGGACCTCCCACTGACGGTGCGATATACGGACAGATCTGAGAAAGGTGGTAAGAAGATGGTTGGCTTTCAGTTCCGACTGGCGCAAGGAGTGGTAACGGTTGACGAGGCGGACGGAAATCACGTGGACATGGATTTTGCTGCGGTGGCGATATCAGCGAAGAGCAAAATTGAGGCACAGTTTTCAAAGCAAGTGGAGGGAAGAACCGGGGCTGCTCAGGCGAAAGCTTTGAAAGCAGGCGCCGCCTTCTTGCCCGGCGAAATGGAGCTTGCCCCTGGGGAGTATATGGTCCGGTTTGTAGTCCGGGATAATTTAAGCGGTCGCATGGGAAGTATATCGACCCCGCTAAAGGTCGAATGAAGGGTTCTGCCCAGCCAACGCGCACAATCCTGTCCAAGTCAAGAGAGAGAAACGCACATTCCCGCATATTCATCTTTGCGGTAAAGGTCCTGCCCGCCGAATGATTTCTGCTGCAGGCTCAAACTGGCATTCGAGTAGCCGCGGAGCTGAGCGTGGTGTAGCATCCGTGCGTTTGGGAGGGGGAGCAGAAAAAATGATCAGGTATGGGTTGCGGGCGGCGCGAATTGCGGGTGCGGCTTTTGCGGTTCTGGCTTTTTGTTTTAGCGCGGGGAACGAGGGGACGGCGTTTGCTCAGGGACCACGCCGAGTGATCATCGACACCGACCCGGGAACCGATGATGCGCTGGCGATTCTGCTGGGGTTGAATTCGCCGGAAATTCGCGTGGAGGCGCTGACGATTGTGGCGGGGAACGTGACCGCGGCAGTGGGTCTGGAGAATGGATTGAGAATCGCATCGCTTGCCGGGCGCTGCGATTTGCCCGTTGCGAAAGGAGCGCAAGGGCCATTGCATGGCAAGCTGATCACCGAGCCATTCTGGAATGGGCCGAACGGTCTAGGCGGCGCTGAATTGCCTGCGTCGCGTTGCAAGGCGGACCAGCGCTTCGGGCCGGACTTGATTATCGAGCTGGTGCACAAGTATCCGCACGAAATCACTCTGATTCCCATCGGGCCGGAAACAAATATCGCGCTGGCAGTATTGAAGGATCCTTCGATCGTGCCATTGGTGAGGGGAGTGGTGCTGATGGGCGGATCAATATCGGGCGGGAACGTGAATGGAGCCGCGGAGTTTAATGTTTTTTGCGACCCGGAGGCAGCGGATGTGGTGTTCAACGCGGGTTGGCCGGTGACGATGGTTGGTTTGGATGTGACGGAAATCACGCTGATGAAAAACGAGGATGTCGCCCGGCTGGAGCAGAATGCCGGACCGGAGGCAAAATTCGCGACGGCAGTGGCGCGCTTTCAGATCGGGCTGTATCAAGGCACGGGATTTGGAGGCGGAGCAATCCATGATGCGCTGGCTGTGGGAGCGGCGATTGATCCATCGTTTCTGAAAACGAAGATGATGCACGTGGATGTGGAAACGGCAGGACGATATGCGCGCGGGGAAACCATCGGAAACCGTCACGGCACGGTTGACAAAGTGGTGCTGCATGGCGATCAACTCGAATCGGTGGGCGTGAACCCCGTCGAGCCGAATGCAAATGTTGCAGTGGGAATTGATTCGGAGCGCTTTTTGAAATTTTTCGTTTCGCGCCTTCAGGGCAAGTGAAGGGCGCAGCGAGCTAGAAAAGAAGGGCCGCGAGAATCCGCGGCCCAGGCTGGCTTAGCGTGCGTCGCCGCTATTGCTTGTCGTAAACGGCGGTATTGCGGATCTTTTTGCCCTTGTCATCTGTGCTACTGGTAGTGACGGTACGGCTTTTCCCGTCGGCCGCAACGACGATGTGGCCCGTCAGAGTGACTTTGCCACCCTTCTTGTTAGTCAAATCCAGGGTATGACTGTTTACACGCTTGTAGGAACGGGTGTCGGCACTCGAATCGCCAGTTACGGGATAATCTTTGCCGTCAAACTTGCCCGTCCACTCGTTGTGAGTAGCCTTGCCATCGGCGCCGACGCCGTCCACAGTGACTTTTATGTTGTCGCCTGCGGCGGTATAGACGACGGTGGTATTTTTTCCGGATCCGGGGGCGAACTTGGATTTGGCTTCATTCAACTTCCAAGTGCCCATATTCACGTCGTCGGCCGCGACGCATACCGTGACAGCGGCGAACAGCGCCACCAGGGTCAGCAGGATTGTCTTTCTGTTCATGAAATCTCCTTTCACGGATTAGCTGCTTCACTACAGAAACGGCGGGCATCATACATCGGATTAGGGTGTCCTGCATGGAGTAAGCGAAATGCGGCCTTCAGCAATCGGAGTGGTGGCATAAACTGAATCCTGGGGATGGGCAGGGAGAGATTCACAAACGTGCCTGCAGCGTTGTAAGCTACGAGCATGAGCGAAAAAATTCGGAAGCCGGACAATGAGTGGCGATCAAAGTTGACGGAGGAGCAGTACTACGTCACGCGAAAGAAGGGAACGGAGCCGCCGTTCAGCGGTGAGTACGAGGATACAGAGACGCCCGGGACCTACGTGTGCGTGTGCTGCGGGCAGCCGCTCTTCAGTTCGGATGCAAAATATCATTCCGGCTCCGGATGGCCGAGCTACTACCAGCCCATTGCAGCTGAAAACGTGGAGATGGAGCGAGACACAACGCACGGGATGGCGCGAACTGAGGTTGTTTGCAGCCGGTGCGACGCGCACCTGGGACACGTGTTCGAAGATGGGCCGGAGCCGACGGGGTTGAGATTCTGCATCAACTCCGCAGCACTGCGATTGAGGGAGAAAGACGCCGAGAAGGAGAGCTAGCGGGACTGTTCGAGGTAGAAACGCAACTTGTCCTGCTCGTCCGCTGTGGGAACCATGTCCATCAAAACGTGGTCAATGCGCTCGACGGCCTCGTCCACCAGGCGCAGGCGATCGTCCTCATTGGGAAGCACGACGGAAGTGGCGACGGCAGAGAGCGCCCGGCGAATGTGGAGGTTCACTCTGGCGGTGACCATCATGCGTTCGCGGGCATGAGCAATTTCCTGCCGCTCGGCCTGCAGTGTGAGGAAAAACCAAAGAGCCGCGCTGCCGAGAGCGGCAATCGTGAAATCGTCAATCAAAGTGGAACCTTCCTTGATTCCGCGCCAGGTGAGGATTTGGGTCAGACCGTAGTGCGCGCCGAAAAGCAGGACTGCAAACCCGGTGACAGATATCCTGCGTCTTGATGCAAGCCACGCGCCTACTCTGAAGTCCGATAACATAAAATCCTCCATCGCCTAAAGAGGGATCGGCGAGCGATCAGAAGTGAGTTGGGGACGCATAATACCACGAGATGGAAGTCTGCCGTTGAGAGGATTAGACCAACAGTACAGCCAATTCCTCCATCGTGAGGACCTCTCAGTGATCGAGGAAGATAACCTGTGGGTGCTGATCGCCGGTGTCGGTTGATATGAGGCGAATCTTGCTTGGAGAAACGATATAGAAGGCGAGGTTCGCAGGGAGTAAGGCTGTATTGGTCGTTACGGTGCCACGGCCTCTGGCGGCATCGGTGAGGGTGAAGATCAAGGTGGCAGACGGAGTGGAATTCGGAGTTCCATCCGCGTCGATCTCGTCCACTGTCCCGGTCATGCTGCCGTTGCCGAGGAGCGATACAAGCTGCCCGAGTAGATTTTTGACATTTTTCTCAGCAGGAGCGCTAGTGCTGAGCGTGTAGCCTCCCTGAATGGATGTAAGAGTGAAAGGAGCTCCGGTCTGGGGCTCGATCTGCCCAACCGTGGCGGCGGTGTCGCTGCCAATCAAGAACGCCTGGTTCCGGCCTGTGAGATAAGCTGCAGCGACACGCGAACCGAGGTTGGTGAAAGCTACGCGACCGTCGGGATCGACGGAATAGGTCCCACAAACCGGAGCGGGAGCGGAAACGACGCCGGCATCATTCTGATTGAAGACGAATGAAAGAGTGGAGGCGCCTGCGCAGGCCGGGTCAGCGGTGAGCAGGCGGCCCGCGAAAGCACTGGCGTTTGTATCCAAGCCCGCGCCTGTGGCGATGCTGGGACCGCTAAGGGCGGTCTGATCGAATTTGACGCTGGGATCCTGCAGAAGCATTTCGCCGGCCAGCAGCGGATGAGTGGAATCAGTGACGTCTGAGGATACGAAGAACAAGTCGGTCGGGGAAACGAAGTAGAAACTGTATTGCAGTGAGACTTGAGGACTACCGATCACGGCGAAATCGAAAACGGAAGTGCCGCGCCCGGCAGCGGTGGCCACCCCGAAATCTCCAGAGAGTTGATTTTGCGGATTGAACATGCCTGCGTCATTGAAATCAACCACGCCTGGAGAGAGAGTCTGATTTCCGTCTGCGTGGACAAATCCCGCCAGAGCTGAGGGCGTTCCATTGAGGTCGCGCCCGGAGAAAGCAAAAGCATAATTGCCGCTGAAATTTCCCGCAGCGAAACTTGTTCCCGACTGCAACTTGATGACACCTTCACCCCGAGTGGGAATGGGAGGAGGCGTGGTGTTGGCCGAGTCGTTTTCAAAGAAGCGAGCGTTGCCGTCGGAGTCAAAGACAAGTTGGTAGGCGGATGTGAGGGCCACGAGATGGCTATTGGTGGCCGTGAGCGTCATGGTGCCGCGGCCGTCTGACCCGATGGCGTATGTTCCTGTCAATGTGGCGGCCAGCGTGACTCCGGAGATGCGGTTCATGTCTTCCGTGCCGCTGGTGATGGACCCGGTGCCATTGGCGAGAAACTGGCCGGCGATCATTACCGGTCCCTGGCTATCGAATCCTTTGAACAAGAATGCGTAGGAACCTTTCAGGAGGCCATTGGGGTTCGCGGTGCCGGCAGTGATGACGATCGTGAAGGTGGCAGTCTGAACCTGCTGCGGCGCGGTTTCCGAATCCGTCACCTGGATGGTGAACCTGGCAGTGGTTACCAGAATCGGCGTGCCGGTGATCTGGCCGGTGCTAGGGTTCAACGTGAGACCGGAAGGGAGTTGGCCGGTGATGATGCTCCAGGTGTAGGGCGCTACGCCGCCAGTAACGGCAACGGCCGCGCTGTAGGGGGTAAGCGTTTGGCCGGAGGGCAATGAGGACGTGGTGATTGCAAGAGGAGCGGCGGCTGAAATCGTGATCGAGAGAGGACTGGGAGTGCTTACGATTTGATTGGTCGGGAGTGTGGAGTCACGAACAGTTGGCGTGAAAAGGAATGTGCCGGCCTGCGTAGGCGTGCCGGAGATAACCCCCGAAACCGGATCGAGCTGGAGGCCGGGCGGGAGAGAGCCTGAAGCGATGCTCCAGCGGAAGGGTTGCACTCCGCCCGTCGTATTGATGCGGGTGCTGCTGTAGACGGCGTTGAGGATGCCGGGTGTAAGCGCGCCGGAGCTGGTGATTGAGAGCGTGGGAGCTGGACTGATGGAGATTGAGAATTGCGGTGAAAGAACGGGTGTTGGAGAGGCCACGTTGTCCGTAACTTGGACAGTGAAAACTGCCGGATTCGGGCCGGGACCGGGCCCCGTGGGCTTCCCAACGATTGAGCCAGTTGGGTTGAGGGTCAAGCCCTCCGGGAGACTGCCTGATTTCAGGCTGAAGGTGAGCGGCGGCACACCACCGGTGACGGCAATTTGAAAGTTATAAGCGACACCATTAGAGCCATTCGGAGGGAGGGGAGTGGTTGCAAATTTCGGCGGCAGCACAACGGTAATCGTGACGCTTTGTGTGACGTTGATGTTCTCGTTGGCTACGCATTTCAGCGTTACGATTAAATTTGCCGCTAGGCCACTGGGCGCCGTGTAAGTGACAGGCGAACCAGTGGTGGCGGAAAGCGTGCCACAGCCATCACCGGCACAGCCTGTTCCAGTAAGTGACCAGGTCACCCCTTTGTTTGCCGGATCAGGACTCAGGAAGGCGGTGAAAACTTGCTGCTGTCCTTCGTCCATGGTCTGCGCGATGTTTGGTTGCACTTCGAGGACGATTCCCGAATTGCTGCTGCCACCGCCGCAACCTGGAAGGATGATGACGAGGAGAAGTAGAAAAATTGCCGCAGTGAGGCGCCAGGGATTTTTGGCGGTACCTGCCGGCAGGGGAGCTGTCCAACCGTTATCCACCGGGGTTTTTCCAAACTGGGCAAACTCATTCGACGTCGTCATATCACCTTTGGATTTCTCTTGGATCCGCCCCGGCTGAGGTGTAAAGGACCCCCGAATTGAACCGTCGACGCAATAAGCGAAACAAATTGAATAACAAAACGGGCGAGGAGTGTCAACGCACATCTCCAGACGCTATCGAGCGCGGGGTTAGCGCGTCAGTTGCTTGATGAAGCCAGCAGGGGTCTGGGATAATGCTCGCCATCCTTCACGCAAGGAAGATGCGCCAAATGGGACGGTCGTTGCCTGCGATCACACTTGTTTTGTGTCTAGTGGGCGCCATATTCGACTGCCAACCGAGTGCCGCTCAAAATCCGCGGGGAGCACTACGTGGGGTGGTGGTGGACCAGACCGGCGCAAGGGTTCCTGCCGCCCGGATCTCAGTCCGAGCGCTCGGATTTTCAGCGGACCGGCAAGTGTCGGGCGATGGCAACGGTGAATTTCGTGTTGATGACCTGCCGCCGGGCGCGTATCGAGTGAGCGTGGTTGCGCAAGGATTCGCGGAGGCGGGCTCCGACGTGAGCGTGCTGGTCAGCGGCGTGCGCGATATCACGGTCACACTTAAGCCGGGCAGCTTGCGGGAATCGGTGAGCGTGCGGGGGCCGACTTCCTCGATCAGCACGCAACCCACGGACACGGCCAGCGCTGTGCTGCAGGGCGCAGTTACGGCGGAGGACTTGCAATCTATTCCGCTGGCAGCCCGCAGCTTTGCAAGTATTGCGTATCTTGTGCCCGGGACAGAGCCGGTCGAGCCCTCCGATCCGACTAAAGCCCGAATCACGGCCGTTTCATTTGGCGGAAGCTCAGGGCTGAACGTGGAGCTTTCGGTGGATGGCGGCGACAATTCGGATGATTACATTGGCGGGTTCTTGCAGAATTTTTCGCCGGACGCGATTCAGGAGTTCGCGGTGCGCACGGCGCAAATGAGCGCGGACACTTCGCGGACGACGGGTGGCTCCGTTGTGATCACAACGAGGCGCGGCGACGACGAGTGGCACGGGGTGGCGGCTTTTTATGAGCGAGCAGCCGCACTGAATGCGCGATTTCCAATCGAAAATCCTGCGCCAGACCCGAAGCAGCCATTTTCCCGGCAGAATTATGTGGGAACGCTGGGTGGCCCGATTCAGAAGGGCAGGCTGTGGATTTTTTCGTCGCTCGAATTCATCCAGGAGCACGCCAGTATCGCGTACAGCCCGAGCAGTCAGGCGCAATTCAATGCGCTCGCGCAACTGGCTTCCCTGGGACTGATTCCTGGAACGAGTTCGATTCGAGTGCCGCTGAATGTACCGGTTCCGTTTAATGATTTTCTGGCGACAACGCGATTGGATTGGGCGCAGTCGGCGCGCTCGAAGTGGTTTTTCCGAGGCGGCTTGGACAGCTACGTTACGGACAACGACCTGGTACAACAGGGAACGCTGCCCTCGACCGGGGTGACGTCGCATTCAAATTATTTCAATTTTTTGATCAACGAGCAGTACACATTCAGTCCCGGGTGGCTGGGGTCCTTCACGCTGGATGCCAGCATCTTGCATCACACGAAGGCGCGCAATTCGGAGCTTGGGTTCGCGCTGGCATTCCCGTTCAGCTCGACATCGCAGACGGTTTCCGGACTGGAGACATTTGGCGACAACCAATTCGTCACGGCCATCACTGCTTTTCCGATTCTGCGCAACCAGCAAAAATATCAATTTCGCTACGACGTGAGCCATTCTTCGGGACGGCATGCACCCACGTTTGGCGTCAACTTCATTCATGAACCGGTGTTGAGCGGGGCGCTGTCAGGGACGGCGGAAAAGTTTTATACGTTTCCAAAAAATCCGCTGGACTATTTGAGCGACCTCTCCGCATTTACAGCCATCAGTCACTGCGATCCTTCCATCACGAACTGCCCGAATTCCAGATTCACTCCGGCCAGCGACGGGAGCTTCGCGCAAAATGTGCAACGCCTGGGGTTGTATGTACAGGATTCCTGGCGGATGACGTCGCGGCTGACGATCAATTATGGACTCCGTTACGACACCACTTTTGGGCTCTTCAATGCGTCAGGGCGCAGCCAGTCAGAGAACCCAGCATTGCAGACATTGAAGGCGCTGCAAATTCCGCTTGCGAGCAGCGCACCTCATGATTACCGTTCGGGTCTCGCACCACGTCTGGGAATCGCGTATTCACCCGGCCAATCGCAGAACACGGTAATTCGCGCGGGAATCGGGCTTTTCTATAACGACCTGGCGCAGAACGGATGGGTGACAGCATTTCAGGCTGTGAATTCCCCGCCGGGAAAATGCGTGAATCCGGGCGACGCTGGGTGCATTCCCAGTGGCGGAACGGGTGCGGTGATTGGTCCGCGCTACAAGACTCCCTATTCGTTGCACGTGACTGCAGGCGTCCAGCACGCATTGAATTCGAAATGGGTTCTGAGCGCGGACTTCACGCATGAGCAAGGAAATCATGGTTACCGGCGGTATAACTACACAGCGGGCGTCAATCTTTTCTCGCCTGATCCGAGTAATCAGCGGTTCGTGCCGGATATAAGCGTCTTTCGTTCCGATAATCGCTCGAGCGATACCGCATTGTCGATCCATTTGCAGGGGAGTGTTTCGCGGCAGCTCAACCTGATCGCGAATTACACTCTGGCAAGCGCGAAAACATGGGGATGCGTGCTCGGCGAACTCTTTGACTATGTGAACGGCGTTTGCGATCCATTGAATGCATTCGCAAGGGGTGACTACGGGCCATCGGGCGAAGACGTCCGGCACAGATTCGTGCTCGCCGGCACGCTTCATATTCCCGGCGGCTTCGACCTGAGCACGTTATCCCAGGTCGAGAGCGCACGGCCGTTCACGATCACCAATGCAGATGGATCCGATCGCGCGGTAGTCAATGCAGTGAAGACTGGACTGGATGCGTTTCGCGGCACGCCCTATATCCAGGTGGATATGCGCGTGAGCCGACCGATTGTTTTTCACGAGCGCTGGTCGTTGATACCGTTCGTTGAGTTCTTCAATCTGTTCAACAGGAATAATCCGGGCGCGAACTACGTGGCCAACATCGCCGCGCTGCCTGTGCCTGTGAATGACCCATCGAATGCGACAAGCATCTGCAGAAATCCACCTGTTTGCACACAATTTGTTCCCATTACCGGCCTCAGACAACTGGAGTTTCCTGCCGGCGGTCTAGGCGATTTCTTTGGCCCGGGGACAACCGTCGGGATTCCTTTTGCCGCTCAATTGGGGATCCGCCTGACGTTTTGACAGGAGGCGCACGCCTTTCAGGTTCATGGCGCTGGTGAATTTTCCTTAGGCGGATATTCGCCTTCCCAGCGCGCCACTACGACTGTCGCCAGGCAATTTCCAAGGACATTTACAGCGGTGCGGGGCATGTCCATAAGCTGGTCAATGCCGAAGAGAAGAAAGAATGGTTCGACGGGAATGTGAAATTGGGTGGCCGTGGCGAGCACAATTACCAGTGAAGCGCGCGCGACTCCGGCTGTCCCTTTGCTGCTGAGGAGCAAAGTGAGCATCATGAGGAGCTGCTGCCCGAGCGTGAGATGAAGTCCGGCTGCCTGGGCCATGAAAATCAGCGCGAGTGATTGATAGAGGCTTGAACCATCGAGATTGAAGCTGTACCCGGTGGGGAGGACGAACGCGACGGTCGGGCGGGGAACGCCGAGCGCTTCCATATTTTCCATCGCGCGCGGCAGCGCTGCTTCCGAACTTGCCGTAGCGAATGCGATTGCCACCGGTTCAGCCACGGCCTTTGCGAATCGAGCCACGGGAATATTCGCCAGCAGCGCGATAGGAAACAGTACGCCAAAGACGAAAATAAACAGCGCCACGTACATGGTGGCAAGCAGCTTCAACAGCGGGAGCAAAATGCCCAGACCCATGTGGCCGGTGGCATAGGCGATTGCACCGAACACCCCGATGGGGGCCGCCAGCATCACGAGGTTCGTGAATTTGAACATTGTTTCGGACAGGCTTTCGGCCAGCGCCAGCATCGGCCGCCGTTTGGGCTCGGGCACCATCGCGAGGGCCATGCCGAACAGCAGGCTGAAGACGACTACCTGGAGCACCTGGCCTTCCGCGACAGCTTTGGCAAAGTTCTCAGGAAACACATTCAGGATGAGTTCGCTCGCGGAGTGGGGGACTACGTTTTTGAGATCTTCAGCCACGACGGGAAGTTGAATGCCCACGCCCGCGCGGCTCACGTTGATGGCCGCGAGGCCGATGAAGATGGCGATAGTGGAGACAATTTCAAAATAGACGATGGCCTTAATCCCCATGCGGCCTACTTTTTTCAGGTCTGCGTGGCCGGCGATGCCGACCACCAGCGTTCCAAACAGCAGAGGAGCGATGATGACCTTGATGAGGCGGAGGAAAATCGAGCCGAGCACCTGGAAGTGCATGGCGGTGGCGGGCGCGTCGTGGCCCAGCTCGGCACCAGCGGCCATGCCGACAAAAATCCAGAGGGTTAACGAGCGGCGCGCGGCCGCGTAAGCAGCCAGCAGGAGGATGACCACCCAGCGCAAGCTCACAAGCGCAACGGGAAGGATTCCTGTTGCGTGGCCATGATTCAACAGAGTGAGCGCAGCAGCGATAAAAACCGCTATCAGAAGGGCGATGAAGATTTCACGGTGGCGCGATTGATTCGTCATCGAGATGTTGGCGGCAGAAGTTATGCCGGATGCGGGCAGGTGTCAATGCCGGCGCGGGGGCCGGGGGCAACGAATGCAAATAATTCGAGCATCGTATTATTTTGATTTTCGATACACTCGCTGCGCGGACCTGTAGTTTTCATTTTCATTGGATTTTTAGTATAAAGGTTCGCTCGGTGGAGTCCGGCAGTCCCGCTGGTCCCCCTGAATTTGGAGGAGTGCATTGATCGAAGTACAGGATCTGTCGAAGAGTTATGGCCCGGTGACAGCCGTGGACCACGTGTCGTTCACGGTGAACAAAGGAGAAATCCTGGGATTCCTCGGGCCCAATGGCGCAGGGAAGACAACTACGATGCGCATCCTGACAGGCTTCATTCCCGCCACGTCCGGGACCGCGCGTATCGCCGGATTCGATGTGTTCAACGACTCGCTCGAAGTGCGCCGAAGGATTGGGTACCTCCCGGAAAATCCTCCGCTATACCCGGACATGACCGTGGAGGCATATCTGGATTTCGTGGCGCGAATTAAGAACGTGCCCGCTGAAAAACGCGCTGAAAGAATTGCTGACGCGCTGAAGAAAACAAATATCGTGGACAAGCGCACGGAACTGATCAAGCGCCTCTCGCGCGGCTACAAGCAACGGGTCGGATTGGCGCAGGCCGTGGTGCACGATCCGGACGTAATTATCCTGGACGAGCCGACCGTTGGCCTGGACCCGAAGCAGATCATCGAGGTGCGCAATCTGATCAAGGGATTGGCCGGCAGCCACACCATTATTCTCTCAACGCACATTCTTCCCGAAGTGAGCATGACCTGCGATCGCGTGGTGATTATCAACAAAGGAAAAATCGCGGCGGTAGATACGCCACAGAATCTGACCTCGCAGCTCAAGGGCGGGCAAAAGGTGCGCGTGGAAGTGCAGGCGCCGGAAAAGCCGCTGCAGGAGGCGCTGGCGCAAATCCCGGGCGCCAGCCGCGTGCACGTGGAACCGGCGCGCACCGATGGCCACCTGCACGCGACAGTAGAAACTGCGCAGGGAAAAGATATTCGAAGCGCGATTGCGGCGAAAATTACCGAAAAGGGGTGGCCCCTGTACGAACTCCGCGGAGTCAGCCTGAGCCTCGAGGATATTTTCCTGGAGTTGACGACCGACGACGCAGCGCACGCCGAGCCCTCGAACTGAAGGAGCGAGTGAAAAGATGCATAGCCTCTATGCGGTCTATCGGAAGGAATTGGGCCACTACTTCGCGTCTCCCATCGCGTATATTTTCATCGGCCTGTTCCTCGTTCTGAGCGCATTTTTCTTTAACGTGTTCCTGACATACTTCATTCAGAGATCATTCGAAGCGGAAATGCAGGGCATGCGTTACGGCATGCCACCAGAAATGGATGTGCCCGGCCTGGTGATGCACCAGTTTTTCGGGATTTTGTCGACGCTGGTTCTTTTCTTCACGCCGATACTGACCATGAGCGTGTATGCGGAGGAACGCAAGCGCGGCACGATGGAATTGCTGATGACCTCGCCGGTGACAGAGGTGGAGATTGTCGTGGGGAAATTTCTGGCATCGCTGACATTATACGCACTGATGCTGCTGCCGACGGCGAGTTACTTGGTTTACATGTTTCTTCGCAGCGAGCCCACGCCGCCCTGGCGGATGATGTTCGCGGGTTACGCAGGGGTGCTGTTGCTGGGGGGGGCGCTACTGTCACTCGGATCTTTTATTTCTTCGCTGACGGAAAACCAGTTGATCGCTGCGGTTCTGACATTTGCGGCGTTTCTGATCATCTGGGTGCTGGACCTGGGACGCAATGTGGATAGCGGGTTGGGAGCGCTTTTTTCGTATCTTTCGGTGGTGCGCCACTATGACGATTTCACCAAGGGAGTGGTGGACACTTCCAGCTTGATTTACTACCTGAGTTTTATGTTTCTTTTTATTTTCTTGACGGTGCGCTCGGTGGATTCGATGCGCTGGCGCCGGGCGTAAGCGAAATGATGCAGCTTCAAGGTGCAGGGAGGAATTCGTAGATGAAGGTGGATCGGTCGGAGTTAGCGCGAACCGGAGCAAGCATTGGAATCGCGCTTCTGATTGCGGGATATGTGTATTACGTGCGCCAGGGCGGCTTGCTATGGCCGGCCAAGGCCCTGCTGATTGCGGGCGGGGTGTTGCTGCTGGCTGCGATCGTACTGGGTTTCCGCGGCATCCTTGGATTTTTTTCGCAACGCTCCTCTCAGCTTGGAACGAATACGATGGCCCTGTCGCTCGCGGTGATTGCGATTTTGGGCCTACTGAATTTTGCAGGAGCGCGGCATCCGAAGCGCATCGACCTGACCACGGAAAAACTGTACACGCTCTCGGACCAGACCAGGCATGTGCTCGGCGATCTGAAAAACGATGTGACCATAGTGCGGTTCGACAAGACGGCGGATCCAGCCCTCGATGACTTAATGGTCGAGTATAAAAATCTGAGCCCTCATTTGAAATTTCAAAACGTGGATCCCCAGAAGAAGCCCGAAGTGGCTAAAGAGTACGGCGCCACACGGATGAAAGAGGTGGTCATCGCGTACGGGAACAAGAGGGAACCACTGGAAGCGGGAGCGCGCGGAGATATTTCAGAGGAGGACATCACCAGCGCGATTCTGAAGTTGACGCGCGACACGCAGAAGATGGTCTGTTTCGTGTCCGGACACGGCGAAAAAACACTGGCCGACACGGATGGGCCCGGGTACGCGCTGGTGGACCAGGGCCTCAAGAAACAGGCCTATCTCACGAGAACCTTCAATCTGGTCACGGACAACGGCGTGCCTGCGGAATGCAGTCTGGTGGTGGTGGCGGGTCCGACGAAGGGCTTTTTCCCACAGGAAGCGGACATTTTGGAGAAGTACCTGGCCGCAGGCGGCAAGGTGCTGATCGAAGTGGATCCTGAGACCGACCCGAAACTCGATTCGATCTTCCAGGCATGGAATGTGAAGGTGGGGAATGATCTGGTAATTGATGCGAGCGGCGTGGGAAGGCTATTCGGCACGGGCCCAGTGGTTCCGTTGGTGGTGGACTACGGCACCAGTCCGATCACTAAGAAGCTTCAGGGAGGCATGACTTTTTTCCCTGTGGCTCGGACGGTAGCGGTCGCGGACCGGTCGAAAACCGACCCGCAGACTGTGGAGCTGCTGAAAACTTCTTCACGAAGTTTTACGATTCCCGGGCTGAAAAAAGGTCAAACGGAGATTTCATTCGATCCGAAAACGGGCACCGCAGGGCCACTGTCGCTGGGCGTGGCGGTAAGCAGCAAAAAGGGCGACAAGAGCGCGCGGCTGGTGGTGATTGGCGACTCCGATTTCGCCGCGAATCAGGGAGTGGGACTGCAGCACAATGGAGACTTGTTCTTCAATGTGATTAATTGGTTGGCGGAGGATGAAAACTTGATTTCCATCCGGCCAAAAACAATGACGAACCGGCGCGTTACGCTGACCGAGGCGCAGTCCACTGCATTTAAGTGGTTCGATCTGTTTCTCCTACCGGGGCTGGTGATTTTTTCAGGAATTTATATCTGGTGGAAGCGGCGTTAAACAGCGCCGTCAGAAGACTCCGATACAAAAACCATGATTAAGAAGACTACATTGCTGGTTCTGTTGGGGGCAGCCCTGCTGGGCGCGGGGGTTTATTTTCTTGACGTGAAGCGCGGAGAAAAGCAGAAGGAGAAAGCCTCGGCGGATGAGCGGAAGACGGCCTTCTCGATTGGTTCAGGAGCAGAGATCAAGTCGATGACGATTGCGCAGCCGGCAGTCGCCGGGGAAGCTGCGGTTCGCCTGGAGAAACGTGACGGCAACTGGTGGATAGTCGCGCCTCTGCAGACGGACGCGAACGATCAGGTGGCGCAAAGGATTGCCGATGGAATCGCGACCGCGCACGTCGCAGAAACGGAACCAGGATCGCCGGACCGCCTAAAGGTATATGGTCTCGACCCGGCTGCGCTTTCCATCGATTTCGAATTGCAAAACGGGACGAAACATTCTCTCCGACTGGGAAATAAAGATTTCACAGGCGTGTCCGTGTACGCGATTGTGGACGGGGCAAGAGACGTCGCACTGTTGCCACAGACTCTTCTAACCAGCGCAACCACTACTGTCGAGGGGTTGCGCAGCCATTCTGTGCTTCATTTTAGTTCCGGCGATGTGGTGTCATTTGAGTTGAAAAACCCCTCGGGGGAGTTGTCATTGACGCAGGACAAGACAGGTTGGAAATTCAAGAAACCCGCAGATGCGGCCGGTGACACTCAAGACGTAACTACACTGTTGAACGCGGTGGCAAACGCAAGTTTTACATCCATCGCCAGCGAGACTGCCGACGATCCCGGGAAATATGGGCTCGCAAAACCGGTTATCGCGTTGAAGATTGTTGATAAGAAAGGAAAGCTGGCCGAGCTTTTGGTGGGGAAAAAAGAAGGCAGCGACTATTTTGCACGGGATCCTTCTCGGCCAATGATCTTGCGCATCGACGATAAACTCTACAAAAAATTGGCGGTCAGTTACGCAGACCTTCGGAATAAGAAGCTAGCTACCTTCGATCCGGCAGACGTGACTCGGGTGGAGTTTCATAACGCAAATGGAACAGCCATATTTGCCCGGAAATCGGACAAGGATGAGGAGTGGGCGATTGAGGCACCCGCCGACAAGAAGGGGAAATCGGCGTCGGTATGGAATCTCTTCAGCCCATTAACCACTGCGCCCGCAGAAGAAGTGCTCGACCATCCCGGCTCCGCGATTACGGCCAGCCTGGCCAAACCCGCCGTGGAGGTATTGCTCACCGAAAAATCCGGGAAGAAATTGACGATTCAGATTTCAAAGGAATCTGGCGAATTTGTGTACGCACGCACTAGCGATGGTGCGGCCGTTTACAAATTGAAAAAGCAGATTTTGACGACCTTGAATTTCAAACCGGATGATTTCGCGTTATAAGGGCGCTGTCCGCGAGCTTTGAATGCTCGAACTTCCTCCGTGATTATTTTTATGCAGCAGTGCAGCAGCCTGCCAGCACCGATTCGTTGGGCCAGGTGGCCAGGAGCAGAATTTTCTCCGTCGTGGGCGCCGAGTAGATGTAGTAAACGAGCGAGCCGCTCTCCACTTCGTAAAAGCCGTTACGTTTCGGGTCAGGCGTCACTTTGGCGCCGCTGGAAAGTAGATTTCTGAGCGATATTACCGCTTCAGCGGGGTGGTTCCTCAGATCCTCAATTTTCACTTCTGGTTCCCAGTGCATCACCATAAATTCCCCCATCAGTCGAATTTGACAGTCGCATACTAATACGGGGCGGCCCAGGAAAAAGTTCCGCCCTTCGTCAAATTTCGTAGAACCTATTAGCAAGTTGATTAGACGCGCAGGGATTGCAAAAGTCGCAGGATTCGGTGGATTTGTATTCGGGCGTTAACCCCTAACTTGCTACTTGCGCGGCTGATTGGAACTTGACATAGTCCGAGGCTCGGGGGAAATGACATCGTGAAAAAGAAGCCCAGCAAGTCAAGTCGCTACCATAGGGACCGCAGACGCAAGCACCGACACTGGCAGGTTACTGTTTATTACCACGACGGCGAGAAATTCGCGCGTGTGTATATCGATCGCGAGCGAGCATCGCGCTTCGCAGAACGGCAGAAGAAATCTCCGGTGGTAAAATCAACGCGCATCATGGAAGTGGACTGACCGTCCCGGCCCGCGCTGACGTTGACCACAGCTTGCAGCACGTGTGCCTTCCCGCTTCGACGGAACGCTGAGCCGGGACTTGTCCGCGTGTCAGCAGCATGCTATAAAAGTGAAAGCGTAGTGAAAAGAAAGCGCGCGGGATTCGTATAGTGGTAGTACGCGACCTTGCCAAGGTCGAGGCGAGGGTTCGATTCCCTTATCCCGCTCCATGTTTCCACAGGCAGTCGCTCTAGCGAGTTCCGATGGGGCGTGTTAGAGTCTCCCCGCCTAACCCAGATGCTCGCTTACCTCTGCGGTCCAATCGAGTTTGCAGACGACGGGGGAAAACTTTGGCGTCGTAAATTGACGCCATTCCTGCGCGACCAACTTGGCCACCACGTGTACGATCCCGCAGAAGATGAGCGGAAGAATTTGACTGGCGACGAAGCAGCTCATTTTCGCGAGTGGAAAAAGCAGGATCTTGAGCGTTATCGCCGCGCTGTCCGGAAAATTATCGCTTTTGACCTGGATCTTATCGATCACAAGGCGGACTACGTGGTCTGCTACTGGGACGCGACGGCCGCACAGAGCGGCGGAACGGCGGCCGAGCTGACTTTTGCGCATCGCAAGGGAATTCCCGTTTATCTAGTGACGCCACTGCCTGTCGAGCAAATCAGCGGATGGATGCTGGGATGTTCGGACCAGGTATTTTCCTCGATTGAATTGCTGAAGGAATTTCTCGCCGCGCGGTTTGCCCGTGAAAAACAGACTCAGCTCTGGAAAGATTGATAAAATCCCGGGCGCATGGACAAAATCATAATCGCAGTTGGGAGCAAGCGCCGGCCGAAGCTGAATGCCGTCCGCGAGGCGCTCGAGCTCATCGGGCCAAGCTTCGAGGACGGCGCACAGTTCGAGATTATCGGCGTCGAGGTTCCCAGCGGCGTGCGGCACACGCCGCTTTCGCGTGAAGACATTATGAAGGGAGCGCGCCAGCGCGCGGAGGCCTTGGTTCAGATTGCTCAAAAGAAAAATGAGCCGTGGCAATTTTTCGTTGGACTGGAAGGCGGGCTCGACGTGATGCACGAAAATGGTGTTCGGCAAGTTTTCCTTGAAAGCTGGGCGTATGTTTCCGACGGCAAGGGGCGCAGTGCATTCGGGCAGTCAGGCGCTGTGATGGTTCCGGAGACATTGGCCGGCCGAGTTGTGGATCAGGAGGTCGAGCTTGCCGAAGCGATTGATGCTTTCGCGGACGGGCACGGTATTCGCGACGCGCAGGGCGCCTGGGGGGTGCTGACGCGCAACCTGATCACTCGACAGGACGCATTTCGGATTGCAGTGGTGAGCGCGTTCGCACCATTTTTCAATCGCGAAATGTATTCGGGTCGCGCGGAGGGAGCACGAGCCTGATTTTCCACATTGTGTTGTGCTAGCCTAGCGGCGGGAGGCAGAGAAGCGTGGATATTGTCAAAGGCAACATGGGCTGGATCGAGGTGGTGGTCGGCCCGATGTTTTCCGGGAAGAGCGAAGAGCTCATCCGCCGGTTGCGGCGCGCTGAGATTGGGAAACAGCGTGTCCAGATTTTCAAGCCAGTGATTGACCAGCGCTATACGAAGAACGGGATTGTTTCGCACTCGGGTCTGGAAATCGCGTCGGAGCTGGTGCAGTCGGGCAGCGACATTTTGCTGAAGGTGGCGCCGCGCACGGAAGTCGTAGGCGTGGACGAAGCGCAATTCCTGGGTGAATCCGTGGTGGATGCTTGTGTGAAACTTGCAGATCTGGGAAAACGCGTGATCGTGGCCGGGCTGGACACCGACTTCATGGGGCGCCCCTTTGAGCCGATTCCTCGCCTGCTGGCCGTGGCGGAAGAAATCACCAAGCTGCTGGCCATTTGCGTGCGCTGCGGGAATCCGGCCGTCCACACTCAGCGGACGGTCGCCTCCGAAGAGCTAATCGTGGTCGGTGCGGGCGGGATGTATGAGGCTCGTTGCCGGCGCTGCTTCGAGCCGCTACTGGCCCATGAGAAAATCGAGGAACAGAAGGAAAAAGCGGCCACTGCGCCTGCAGCCCAGGCCGCCGTCAGCTGACAGGAAACCTCCGGCGGCTCCCGTGAATCCATATTCACGTGGAAGCCAAAAAGAACTAAAATAGGCGCGGGCAAGTCGGCTATGTGCAACCGAACCATTCTCGTGCTCGCATTCGCGCTAGCGCTCCCGCTGCGCGCGGATCTCCCAGATAAATCCCGCTTTCGCATGCCTCTGCCCGCTGCACCGGACACTAAACCATTGTCCGATCCGGCCTCGCAGCCTGACATTTTCGTGGCTGTCACCCAGCACCCCTCGAATCAGCCCGCGGACCTGAAGCCGCAGTCACGCATTGAAATTATTCGCTACGTTTCTGGCGAGTTTGCCAAGGCGGTGAAGCCGCTTCCGGGAGGCAAGAAGGGTTTGAAGATTCCGGTTGGCAAAGCGGTCAACGACAAGGAGTTGCAACAAGCCTTGCGCACCGGGGGCATTGCCGCGAACCCCGGCGATACAGTTCAAATTACGGCGCTCGAATTTCGTTCCAAGGAAATCGTGATTCAGGTGAACGGCGGCGGCAAGAAGGCCTACCATCTGCGCGACCATTTGCAAGTGGGGATGGGCGGCGTGCCGGCATCGCGCATCCCGCAAGGGACGGACGTGAAATCGAACGAGGGGAACGGCTCAACGCTGTTCCTTGATTACGGGCGCGCAATTCCGGACATGAGCGCGGAAGACCTGATGAACGACCTCGGCCCGTTCCTCGATTTTTCGAAGGAGCATTCGGCTGCGGTGAACTGGATCGATACGCTGCCCCCGCAATTTAAGGATGCGATTAAGGATCGTAAAGCAGTGGAGGGGATGGATCACGAAATGGTACTTGCTGCTCTGGGCCGGCCCGATCACAAGGTGCGAGAGCACACGCCAGAGGGCATGCAGACTGAAGATTGGATCTACGGGACGCCTCCCGCGAAGACGGTGTTCGTCACTTTCTCCGGCGACAGAGTAATCCGGGTGAAAGAATACGACTGACATTCGTTGACTTTTAGCAATCCGCGCCCTAGCATCACCCATTCAGTAGAAAGCCTGCCGGTCGAATCTTGCCGGTTCCAGTTCACTACAGCTCCGGGGAGGAATTATGCCAGTGAAAGTGGGCATTAATGGTTTTGGGCGCATCGGCCGCAACATCTTCCGGGCAGCGCTGGGGGATCCCGCCATAGAAATCGTTGCGGTAAACGACATCACGGACTCGATGACGCTGGCGCATCTGCTGAAATACGATTCGATCCTCGGCAATCTTTCGAACAAAGTGACCCACACGGACGACACCATTTCCGTGGACGGCAAGGGTTTCAAAGTGTTCCGCGTGAAAGATCCCGCGGAACTCGATTGGACCTCAGTGGGCGCATCAATCGTTGTGGAATCGACGGGACTATTCACGAAAGGCGCGGACGCGCGGAAACACATTCGCGGCCCGGTGAAGAAAGTGATCATTTCGGCTCCGGCAACTGATCCCGACCACACCATGGTCCTGGGCGTGAACGACAAGACCTACGACCCTGCAAAGCATCACGTGGTGTCGAATGCCTCCTGCACCACGAATTGTCTCGCGCCTGTGGCGAAGGTTCTCCAGGAGACATTCGGCATCGTAGCGGGAACCATGACGACGGTGCACTCCTACACCAACGATCAGAAACTGCTCGACCTCCCGCATAAGGATCTGCGCCGGGCGCGCGCCGCAGCTCTTTCAATGATTCCCACTTCGACAGGCGCGGCCAAGGCGCTGCACCTGGTGATTCCGGAGCTCAAAGGAAAACTCGACGGATTTTCCCTGCGTGTCCCTACGCCGAACGTCAGCGTGGTGGACTTGACGGTGATGACGGAAAAGCCCGCGACGGTTGAGAGCGTCAACTCCTCGCTCAAGCGCGCAGCGGAGGGCCCCATGAAGGGCATCCTCGATTACACTGAGGAGGAATTGGTGTCCGTGGATTTTCGCGGCAATCCGCACTCCTCAATCGTGGACGCAGGCTATACACGTGCAGTGGGCTCGAACTGCGTGAAGGTGCTGGCATGGTACGACAATGAATGGGGCTATTCTTGCCGCTGCCGGGATTTGATTAAATTTTTTGCTGCGAAACTATAGCCCGCCGAAGTCCTCCGGGCCTGGCGCGCGCTCCACACTGCGAAACATGAATAAACTCTCCATTCGTGATTTAGAGCTGTCCGGCAAGCGAGTGTTCATCCGGGTGGACTTCAACGTTCCCCTGGACGGCGGCAAAGTCGCGGACGACACGCGCATTCGCGAGACGGTGCCCACGCTCCGTCTGGCGATGGACCGCGGCGCGCGGCTGATTCTGGCTTCGCACTTAGGACGTCCAAAAGGCAAAGCGGACCCGAAATACTCGCTTGCGCCAGTGGCAGCGCGCTTGCGTGAGCTGATTGGGAAGCCCGTGGGCTTCGCGGCCGATTGTGTGGGTGCGGAGACGGAGGCAAAAAGTAAGGCGCTGAGTGATGGTGACGTCCTGCTCCTGGAAAATGTGCGTTACCACGCCGAGGAAGAGGCGAACGATGCGAATTTCTCGCGTCAATTGGCCTCGCTCTGCGACCAGTTGTTCGTTTGCGATGCACTCGGCTCGGCCCATCGCGCGCACGCATCTGTGGTTGGGATCACGAAATTCGTGAAACAGGCTGCGGCGGGCCTGCTAATGGAGAAGGAGCTCGCCTACCTGGGGAAGGCCATCTCGAATCCCGATCATCCGTTTGTTGCTGTGCTGGGCGGAGCGAAAGTGTCGGACAAGATGAATGTGATCCACAACCTGATGAAGCTAGCCGATGCCATGCTGATCGGTGGGGCGATGGCCTACACTTTTCTGAAAGCGCAGGGCCTGCCAGTAGGGAAGTCACTGGTCGAAAACGACAAGCTCGATCTCGCGCGCGATCTGATGGAGGAGGCGCGTTCCCAATATTTTCGGCTCCAGCTGCCCGTGGATCATGTGCTCGCCGAGTCACCAGGTTCCACAACCACCAAAATAACTGATATAGGGAGCACTCCAGACGGTTTGATGGGTCTCGACATCGGACCAAGAACCATTGCAGAGTTCAGCCGCGAAATTTCCGCAGCCCGCACAATAGTTTGGAACGGGCCGCTGGGCATGTTTGAAAAGCCGGCATTCTCGCAGGGAACGCTCGGGATCGCTCGCGCTGTGGCCGCGGCAACCAAGGCAGGCGCCACTTCAATTGTAGGAGGAGGCGATTCCGTCGCCGCAGTGGAGCAAGCGGGCGTTGCTTCGCAGATTTCGCACATCTCGACCGGCGGCGGGGCTTCACTTGAATTTCTGGCAGGCGAAAAGCTTCCCGGCGTCGAAGCGCTGACTAATAAATAGGCGACTGAATAAAGGAGAACGCTTTGCGGCGCCCCGTAATTGCCGGAAATTGGAAGATGTTCAAGACGCAAGTGGAGACGCGCGCGTTCTTTGAAGCTTTCAGGCCGCTCATAGGGACAGCCTCTCACTGCGACATTATTGTGGTGCCGCCGTTCACAGCGGTTGCTGCCGCTGTGGAAGCAGCCCGCGGCAGCGCGATCACCATCGCGGCACAAAATGCGCATTGGGAAACTCAAGGCGCGTTCACCGGGGAAGTCTCGATGCGCATGTTGATTGAGGCGGGGTGCCGCGGCGTGATTATCGGGCACTCTGAGCGACGCCAATTCTTCGGGGATACCGATGATTGGGTGAACCGCAAGGTGCAAGCCGCGCTGGCGGCCGGGCTGACGCCGATCGTTTGCGTGGGCGAATCGCTCGCAGAGCGCGAGGGCAACCTCACGCATGCCGTGCTGAAACGCCAATTCGAGGGCGGACTGGCCGCGTTGACCGGTGCGGACTTCTCGCGTATTCTCTTAGCGTACGAGCCGGTGTGGGCTATTGGCACGGGGCGCACCGCGACACCGGAGATGGCCGCGGATGCTCATCGCTATCTGCGGGAGTTGGCTGCAACGCGCTTCACGGCTGAGCGGGCTTCTGCTCTTCGAATTCTCTACGGCGGCAGCGTCAAACCCGACAACATACGGGGATTAATGGCGCAAGTGGAGATAGACGGGGCGCTCGTGGGCGGGGCAAGCCTGGAGCCGCAGTCGTTTGCGGCAATTGTTAATTTTTAGTATGCGCGGGACCGGCAACCGGTCGTCGTGCACAAACGGAGTTGTGAATGCCATCGTGGGCAAAATGGGGATTGTCGCTGCTGATCGCGATTGGTCTGATTTCGATTGGTTGGCGCGTTACATTCGTTCTAGTCACTTTGCATGTGCTGGTTTGCTTCGTGCTGATCATCGTGATCATGCTGCAGAGCGGAAACGCGGCGGATTTGGCTGGCGCGTTCGGGGGAGCGGGGAGCCAAACGGCGTTTGGCCCGCGCGGCGCCGCCTCATTTCTTTCTCGCGCCACCACTTGGTGCGCCATAGTGTTCATGATGACGTCACTGACACTGTCTGTGAAGCGGGCGCCGTCGGAGACAACCACGAGCACCGGCTCAATTCTCGAGCAGACGCAGAAGCAAGCTCCGGCGCCTGCGAAAACGACGCCTGGCGCTCCGGTGCAGGTTCCAATTCAGCCGAGCCAGGCTCCGGTGGTTCCGCCATCGCAGAGTCAGCCGCCGGCACCGAGCGCGCCACCGAAGAAGTAGCAGCGCAGGCTTCGATTCGAGTGAGATATTCTTCGCTTGCACGGCAGGTTTTGAGGAGTTTGCAGTCGTAGACCTCGGCAATTGGGATTCACTCGGCGCGGTCGTGGCGGAACTGGCAGACGCACCAGCTTGAGGGGCTGGCGGTAGCAATACCGTGGTGGTTCGAATCCACTCGACCGCACCAAACTTTTCGCTCCAATCTCAAGGCAGTTAACTGAATTCATTCCCAAGAATTTTTCCCCACAATCCTCCTTGAAATTCGGCAGCGCTTATATATGATGGCCTGTTTTGATTTGCGCATGCGACTCAGTCAAACGCAATTCGCATTTTTTTACGGCAGGGAGGGGCGATGCGGATGAGGAAGCGCAACAACGGTTCTGCGGCACCAGCGGCCATGCTGGCACTCCTGCTGGTGATTCTGGTGGGTTGCACGCTGTATTATTTTATCTCGCAGCGCTATGCGGCGCCTCCTCCGATCACTTCCATCGGCGCAGCGGTGGATCATCAATACGACTTGACGCTTTACGTGACCGGGATTGTGTTTGTCCTATCCCAACTCGGCCTGGCATTTGCAGTCTTCCGATTCCGCGACCAGGGCCAGCAGGCGCATTTCACGCGCGGTAATAACACGCTTGAAGTTCTCTGGACCTCCGCGACGATTATTCTTTTCCTTGGCCTGGGGTTCCTCGGGCGCAAGGCCTGGGCCGACACCCGATTCTCGGAACCGGCAGCGAATGCGATCCATGTGGAAGTGACGACAAACCAGTTCGTCTTCAACTTTCGGTATCCGGGTCCGGACGGTAAATTCGGCAAATTGGACCCCAAGCAAATTAGTCCATCCACTGGAAATCCTGTGGGCATCGATGCAAATGATCCGGCCGGCAAGGACGACATCGTGGTACCAACGCTCACGGTTCCCGTGAACCGGCAGGTGGAGCTGCTGATTCGCTCGCAGGATGTGATCCACAATTTTTTCGTGCGCGAATTGAGGCTGCAACAGGATGCGGTGCCGGGCATGGTAATCCCGATTCATTTCACGGCGGAGCAGGTGGGTCAATATGAAATTGTGTGCACGCAATTGTGCGGCCTGGGACATTCGCGCATGCACAGCTACCTAAACGTCGTTTCCGATTCCGACTACGAGAACTTCCTCAAGCAGCAGGCGGCCGGCCAGTGATGGCGGCCCGAATGCCAGGAGGCCACGCATGAGTTCGCACGCCCAATCAGCGCACGCCGCGCCGACGGGCTTCGTCAGCAAATATATTTTCAGCACAGACCACAAAGTAATCGGGATCCAGTATTTTCTGCTGGCACTCACTGCGGTAGTGGTCGGGATTGTGCTTTCACTTCTGATGCGCTTCCATCTGGTGTGGCCCAACGCGCATCTGCCATTCGTGAACGGTGGGCAGATGACGCAGGAGCAATACCTCGCTCTGGTCACCATGCATGGCACGATCATGGTTTTCTTCGTACTCACAACAGCGCCGCAAGGGGGATTCGGAAACTATTTTCTTCCCATTCAGATTGGCGCTCCCGACATGGCCTTTCCCCGCCTCAACATGCTTTCCTTTTGGGTTACGTTTCTCGCATTCGTTGCCATCATTGCCGCGTTCGTCGTCCCCGGCGGCGCTCCCATCAGTGGTTGGACAGGATATACGCCGCTGAGCGGAGTCGGCGAGGTCACTGGGCCGGGCGAAGGCTGGGGCCAGACGATGTGGATCGTCAGCATTTCTCTGTTTTGTCTGGCGTCGCTCCTGGGCGCGCTGAATTTCATTGCCACCTTGATCGACATGCGCGCTCCCGGTATGACGCTGATGCGCATGCCACTCACTTGTTGGGGCTGGTTTGTCACGGCGATTCTTGGCTTGCTCGCTTTCGGCGTGCTTCTAGCCGGCGGCATACTGCTTCTTCTGGATCGCTCTGCCGGGACCAGTTTCTTTTTGCCCTACGGTCTGGTGATCAACGATCAATTGCAGAATCACAGCGGGGGCTCGCCGCTTCTGTGGCAACACTTATTCTGGTTCTTCGGCCATCCGGAGGTTTACATCGCCATTCTCCCCGGCATGGGCGTGGCCTCTCATGTACTTTCCACTTTTGCTCGCAAGCCTGTGTACGGATACCGCGCGATGGCCATGGCCATCTGCGGCATTGGTTTTCTGGGCTTTATGGTCTGGGGCCATCACATGTTCGTCAGTGGCATGAGCCCCTATTCAGGCTTTGCCTTCTCGGTACTGACCATGTCCATCGGTGTGCCCTCTGCCATCAAGACGTTCAACTGGCTCGGAACGCTTTGGGGCGGCAAAATTCAATTCAAGACGCCAATGCTGTTTGCTCTTGGCTTTGTATCGCTGTTCGTCAGCGGCGGGCTTTCCGGTTTGTTCCTTGCGCAGCCCGCGGTTGATAACTTGCTCCACGCCACCTACTACGTGGTTGCGCACTTCCACCTGGTGATGGGTGTGGCGGCAATCTTCGGGATTTTCGCTGCCACGTATTTCTGGTTCCCGAAAATGTTTGGACGGATGATGAGCGAGCCGCTGGGTAAATTTCATTTTTGGCTTACCTTTGTGGGCACGTACTGCATATTCATGCCCATGCACTTTGTAGGAATTGCGGGCGGGATTCGCCGGTACGCCGACGCGTCCGCGGTTGCTTATCTGGCAAAACTCCAGCCGTTGCACCTTTTCATGACTATCGCTGCTTTTGTTACCGCGGCAGCGCAGTTGATTTTTATTTTTAATTTCTTCTGGAGCCTGAAATTTGGCGCCAAGGCGTCCAAGAATCCATGGAACGCCACCACGCTTGAATGGACCACCGATTCGCCCCCGCCTCTCGATAATTTCGGCGGGGATTTCCCAAGCGTCTATCGCGGTCCCTACGAATTCAGTGTTCCCGGGGCTAAAGAAGATTTCATTCCGCAGCATCTAGCGCCGGCGCAAGTTGCGCGCTCGAAGTAGAGGGAACGCCCGAAAGAGATTTAGGAGCAATAGAGTGGCGGGCACAACTGTTACAGAAGTTGTCGAGCTGATCGGGACAGGCAATGGCGGGGGCGGAGCCTCGTCAGGCAATGGCGGCGGCGGAGGGGAGGGAAGCGGCCCGTCCGCGTCAGGAGCTGTCCCGCAGCGCACGTATGTAACCGGGATGATTGTGGGGCTCGGCGGCGTCCTGATGTTCTTCATGGCGTTGGTGAGCGCTTACATCGTGCGCAAGGGAATGCCGAATAGCACCTGGGTGCCGCTGGATGTGCCGCGTATCCTATGGCTCAACACAGTGATTCTGGTGGTCAGCAGTTTTACTCTGGCACGATCGCGCAATCTTTTCCGTGCCGGAAATGAAGAAGGATTCCGCTACTGGTGGGGTTGTACCACCGCGCTGGGTGTGTTTTTCCTGGTGGGGCAGGTACTCGCTTGGCGGCAACTGGTGGCCTCTGGAATTTATCTGCAATCGAATCCGAGCAGCAGCTTTTTCTACGTTTTCACGGCCGCACACGGCTTGCATCTGGTGGGCGGACTGCTCGCTTTGCTGTCTGTTGCTTTCCGCCCCACACATCGCTTGACGCGCGGTACGGCCACGGAAGTCGTTTCCATTTATTGGCACTTCATGGATGGCTTGTGGGTTTTTCTGTTTTTACTTCTCCTTCTGGGACGGTGAAAAGTGAGCGATACCGAGCTCGAGGGCATAGTCGAATCACCCTGGTCTGGCGGCGCATCCCCGTTCGCAGTGAATTCCAAGAAGCTCGGGATGTGGTTGTTCATTGTTTCAGACTCGCTGACCTTTTCGGCTTTGCTCGTCAGTTACGCCTATGTGCGGCTATCAACGCCGGACTGGCCCCGGCCGTTTGAAATCTGGCCGGCTATCGCCAAATCATCATTCATGACCTTCGTGCTGTTGTCGAGCAGCTTGACAATGGTGTTTGGTGTCTCAGCCGCGCACAAGGGTGAAGTGAAAAAAGCAGTTCGCTACTTGCTGGCTACCATGGTTTGTGGACTGGCGTTCGTGCTGATTCATGCCACCGAATGGTACACACTGATCGTTGAAGAACACGTTACACCCTGGTCGAATCCCTGGGGCACGCCGCTCTTTGGCGGGACTTTCTTCGGTCTCACCGGGCTGCATATGCTTCACGTCACCATCGGCGTCGCCTACCTGGGCGTGATTGCCTGGGGATACAGCAAAGGTAAATGGAATGCGGACCACGTGGAAGTGAGCGGCCTGTATTGGCACTTTGTGGACCTGGTCTGGATGTTTATTTTCCCGATGGTTTATTTGCTGAGCGTCAATCCGAAGTAACGGGAGCTAGCGAAGCGATGAGCGCACATGGTCACGCGGAAGTGCTCGGCGGGCACGACGTCGGCAGCACGAGACTTTTCTCCTGGGTCTGGGTCTGGCTGCTTCTGCTCACCGCTCTGGAAGTGTTCTTGGCCTACGAGAGGCTTGAAGTGCACCTAATGATCACTATTCTTGTGGGACTATCACTGATCAAATCCGCGTTGATTATGTCGTACTTCATGCACTTGAGGTTTGAACGGCTGGGTCTGGTCCTGCTGCTCATTCCCGCCATGGTGTTCTGCATTTGCATGATGTTGATTTGGTTTTTTCCGGATAGCATTCGACTGATGAATCTTCGACCGCCGCAATAGGCGAGTGTTTCAGGTCCCAGGGAGACATAGGTTGAAGAAGCGCACAATTGTTGGACTGGCAGTGCTAACTGGCGCTTGCCTCGGGTTCGCGCTCATCCTGACCCCGCACGTTGCACAAGGTTTCACGCTGCATTGGATGCGGCAGGGGTGCGCGATGTGCTACCAGAACGCCTCCGCCAGCGGCGCTCAGGGCCGCGAAGCCCTGCGCCACGGAGTATTGGTGCTGCTGTTCCCTACGTTGAGCCTGTTCGTGGGGATCCTCGCCCTTATTTACCGTCGTCGCAACGTCGCCCGCTAGGCTCGGTCGATCCTTTATGGTTTAAGTGCGGATGAAGGGCGACTTTTTAGACTCCTCCTCACAATCCCGGCGTTCAACTTATACAAGTTAGCTAGTGCCCATGGGGCTTGTGGAGACCGGTACACACCGAGACGGCGCTATTCGGATCGACCGCGCTGTCCCCCTGCTCGACATGCTGTATTTTTCCTTCTTTGTCCACCACGATTGTCGTGCGTTCCGCCCACTTGAACTTGTTGCCCTTGATGTCGTAAGGCTTCAAGATCCCGTAGGCAGTCAACACTTCCTTGTCCATGTCGCTGAGCAGCGGGAAGGTGACGCCGATTTTCTCAGCAAAGGCGGCATTAGCGGCAGGACTGTCTAAGCTAATTCCGAGGACTACGGTGTCGCTTGCTTCGAGTTTGGCCAAATCAGCCTGATAGGCCTGAAGTTCTTTGGTTCAACCACCTGTGAACGCCAAGACGTAGAAAGCCAGCACCACGTTTTTCTTTCCCCGAAAATCACTCAGCTTCACCTTTTCCCACTTGTTGCTTGTGAGGGTGAAGTCCGGCGCAACGTCGCCCACCTTCAAGTTCGTTTTGGTGATACTCTCTTCCTGACCTCCAGCAGGAAACTGTCCTGCCATGGACAGCAGCAGGACGAGGCCCGCAATTGCCTTTACGATTCCTCTCATTGGCCCCCCTTGATTTATTTTCGAGTACCGAACACGGATTATATCCGCAGAATCCACAGGGCCCTAATTTTGACGCGCCAGTTGCGGATTTAGCTTCTCCAGTTCCGCGCATTCACTATAATCCGTTGGTCGCGCGGACGCACATCGAATGTTCTCGGATCGCACCAAATGGAATCTGGATGCCAACTGCCTGAGCCGCGCCCTCGCGGAATACCGGGCCGCCGGCAACCCGCTGCTCGACCTAACCGTTTCGAACCCTACTCAATGCGGATTCATTTATGATGGGCAAGCCATTCTGCGAGCGCTCATGAACCCCGCTGCGCTGCACTACGAACCTGATCCAAAGGGCCTCCCAATAGCCCGCGAAGCTGTGGCCAATTATTACGCCGAACGCGGAGACGTGGTGTCAGCCAGGGACTTGTTTCTAGTCCCCAGCACGAGCGAGGCCTATTCGTATGCGTTTCGCGCACTGTGCAACCCTGGTGACGAAATCCTCATTCCCGCTCCCAGCTACCCGCTGTTCAGTTTCCTGGCCGATATTCAGGACGTGAAGCTGGCCCCCTATCCGCTGATCTATGACCATGGTTGGCAGATTGATTTCCACGCACTCGAGGAAGCCATCAACACTCGCACCCGCGCAGTGATTGTAGTGAACCCGAATAATCCTACGGGGCATTTCTGCAAGCTGGAGGATTCAATAAAGTTGAATGATATTTGCTCAGCGCGGCAGATGGCGATTATTGCCGATGAGGTGTTTTTGGATTTTTCCTTGGATTCGCGCCGGCTATCCAGCTTTGCATCCAACAACCGGGCACTGACGTTTACGATGAGCGGCCTTTCCAAGATTTCTGGACTGCCTCAGATGAAGGCCGCTTGGCTCGTAACTGACGGGCCTGAGGAACTTAAAGCGCAAGCCCTCGCGCGACTTGAAGTCATTGCTGACACTTACCTCTCCATGAATGCGCCTGTGCAGTTGGCAATTCCTCGATTTCTTGAAATGCGCCACGGATTTCAGGAGCAACTCATGGCACGTGTGCGGATTAATCTGGCGGAACTCGACAAGCAGTTGGGCCGTCAAAAGCCGTGCGCCCGATTGGAATTGAAAGGAGGGTGGTACGCGGTGCTTCGCGTACCTGTCACACGTCCCGATGAAGCTCTCGCAATTGAGGTCCTTAGATCGAAAGGCGTTTCCGTTCACCCGGGGCATTTTTACGATTTTCCGGAAGACGGTTATTTAATCGTGAGCCTGATTACTTCCGAGCGGGAATTCGCGGAGGGAATGAAACGACTTCTCTCGATGTTTTGAATTTGATTCGCAGGAAGCACCGACCGCTAATCTGATCTTAGCCGGCCAGGCGGGTCAGCGGTCTCCGGCATATCAAGATGCGCCGACGATCCTGGGGTGTCGGGGAGCTTCGAAGGTGGCAATTGTGGGATGCCGATTCCACGATTCATTTCCAAATGATCTTTGGCACATTGCGGGCAATAACCCTTGCCCGTTTCCTCATCGCGCTGGCTGGCAAGCTCGTAACAGCCGTGAATGCAATCGCAATATCCCGTCGTGGAAGCAGTCTTGATCGGCACCAGGGCCATTCAGCATTTCCTCCAACTCGGCATACTACCTGCGCGGGAATCATCGCGCAAGACGAACGCGTTGCGGGAATACCTTGGGAGGGTTATCAGGATCCAGATAATTACGCGTGTTCGAGCTGCGTCAGGCGGAAGGGGTCGCCAATCTTCTCGTGTAGCGCGATCCATAGGCTGTCCGGCTGTGCCAGAAAAACCTCGACGACGCGGGGATCGAACTGTCGGCCTGAAAAGCGCCGGATCTCATCGCGCGCTGCAGAAATCGGCAAGGCTTTGCGGTACGGCCGGTCGGAAATCATGGCATCGAGCGTGTCCGCCACGGCGAATATTCTGGCGCCCAGTGGAATCTGCTCGCCGCGCAGACCACGGGGATACCCAGACCCGTCGTAGCACTCCTGGTGGGAAAGTACGATTTCGGCAGCTTCCTTCAGGAAGGGAATGCGCTTCAGTACATCAAAGCCGATTTTGCAATGGCATCGCATAATTTGGCGCTCTTCCGCTGTTAGTGGACCGGGCTTACGGAGTATCTGGTCGGGGACTCCCATCTTGCCGATGTCATGCAGAAAGGCGCCACGCGCGATATGCCGGAGCAAGCCTTTTTCCACTCCCATAGCCTTGGCGATAGTGATGGTAAACGCGGTGACGCGCTGGCAGTGCCCCTCTGTCTCGGCATCCTTGGCGTCCAAGGCTCCGCCTAGCGCCTCAAGCGTGTAGTCGTACGACTGCTCGAGGTCCTGTAGCGCAATCGAGAGCTGTTGGGTGCGCTCGGCCACCAGGTGCTCCAGGTCGCTCTGATAACTTCGATTCTCAAGCACCAGCCGGCGGTGTTCGAGCGCCCGCCGGACACTCAGGTGCAGCTGATCCTTTTCAAACGGCTTCAGGATGTAGTCGTAGGCGCCTGACCGAATGGCTTCCAGGGCGATGGAGATGTCGTGCATCGCTGTGACCATGATCACAGGCACGTCGGGGTCGAAGTTGCGAAGCTCTCCCAGTAACCTCAATCCATCCATTTCCGGCATGACGATATCGCTCAGCACCATGTCGAACGAATCGTTCTTGAAGGCTTCCAGAGCCAAGCGGCCATTCGAGCAGACCGTACAGCTATAGCCTTGAGCGTCCAGAAGTGTCGAGACAACTTCTCGAATCGCCTCTTCGTCGTCCACTACGAGTACTTTTTCTTTGTCCACAAGGGGCTCCGCACTGAAACCATTATATGCCAGGGCACAGGCTACTAACGGGCCTGTTGCCCTATGTTTAACGCGCGTGCTAGTTTTCACAATGGCGATTTTATACCCCCGAATTCAACTTGGTAGGTTCTCCCGCGCCCTGCGTTCCTGAGCTGGCACTCAATGGCATTCATATCCAACCCGGGTTTTCTTGCGGTGGCCTTTATCGAAGCCTCCGCTGCATTCATTCTCCTGGTTCTCTATTGGCTACTTGCCCCGGGCTTTCCAGCGCGTTTTTTCAGAATTTGGATGGCCGGTTGGACCGTTTATTTGGCGCTCGGGGGCCTGCGAATCTATTCCTTGTGGCGAGGCGGATCGGACGATCCCTATTTCGCCGCGGTCCTTTCCTCACTCTCGGCGGCGCTCTTTTTCGCTGCAATTCTCCAATGCGCGGGCCAGCGACAGCGGATCAACTGGCGCTGGCCGCTGGTGGCGGTCTCCGTCTGCGCTGTAGTCGCGCTTAGTTCCGTGACGCAGATGCCGGGATTGGCACATTGGTCGGAATCCATGTTCGGATGCGCCCTGTACCTGATTGCCGGGTGGGTGCTCTGGAGGTCGCATTCGCAACATCATGGATTCGGTTGGAAACTCCTTGCTGGCGCTCTACTCCTTCGCGGCCTGCACGGCTTGGACCGCCCTGACTGGCCCTTGCAGGCATTTGGCCTGTTCCGGGTTTCATTACATGGACTTTTCGGCATCGCAATGGGTATTGCGATGGCTGTGCTTGTCTTGGAGGCCGGGCGCGCGCGCACGGAAGACTTAAACGAGAAACTGAGGCGGCTCGCACTAATCACGGCAGAGGCCACTCAGTCACTGCAAATTCATGAAGCGCTCGATGGGGTCCTGAAGCATCTGGTTGCGAGTTTTAGCGCCAGTCACGGGCTGGTGTTGCTTTTCGACGGCTCGAAGGATCCCGCGACGCTGGTGATGCGGGCGTCGGTCGGTTTCAGTGAACTTTTTCTGAAGCGCAATGCGAAAATCTCCAGGCAAGAAAGCTGGGCGCGAAGAGTGTTGCAGCAGGAGGCTCCATTCGTCGCCTATGCGTCTACAGACGATTCCGGACTGCGCCAGTGGATGGAATCCGAAAAACTGGCAGCGCTTGTGCTCGTGCGAGTCCCAGGAAAAGACGGGTCTCTCGGATTGTTGGGTATTGCTTCCGCAGTGCAACGTACTTTTGAGACCGACGAGATACACTTCCTCGTCAATGTTGCAAATCTCCTGGGTCTGACCGCGCAGAACGTCGCCCTCTTCGAAATGGCGGCCACATCCCGCAGGCAATGGCTCGACACTTTCGATTCCATCGCAGACCTGATTGTCGTGCATGGGCCAGACGGCCGCATCCTGCGAGTGAACCGGACACTCGCCTGGCATCTGGGTGTGGAACCTGCATCGCTCGAAGGGCAAGCCCTGCGAGACCTGCTTTCACATGGCGAGATGCGTTGGAATTCCTGTCCCTATTGCGAAGGCGCGGCGGGAAAGCCGGAAGAAGTTGACCCGTCATTTGGCGGACACTTTTTGGTTACTAATTCTGATTTCCACGACTCTGAAGGCAACCGCCTCGGTACCATTCACGTGCTAAAGGACTACACGGAGCGCCGCCAGGCTGAGAATAAATTTCGCATGCTCTTTGAAAACGTCCAGGAAGGTATTTTTATTTCAACACCTGAGGGCCGTTTTCTCGATTTCAATAGGGTATTCATGGAAATCGTAGGCTATGAAAATCGCGAGGAATTAATTCGTACGGATATTCCTTCGACATTTTACGTGGACATCGCCGACCGCGAGCGCCTAAAACGCCTCCTCCGTGAACATGGCCAGGTAAACGACTTCGAATTTCAATTCCGCCGCCGTGATGGCGAAATTCGGACGGCACACGAGTCGAGCTTCGCCACCCGCGATGAATCAGGGGTCATCACTGCCTACCAGGGTTTTGTCCTCGATGTCACCGATCGCAAGCAAGCAGAGTTGGAAATTCGCCGGCGCAATCGAGAACTTCTAGCTCTCAATTCCATTGCCGAGCTGCTCGGCGAATCGGGGCCCCTCGAAGACGTGCTGACGCGTGCGCTCGTGAAGGTAGCGGATCTTCTCGCGGTTGATACCGGCGCCCTGTACTTGCTGGATGAAGCGGGAAAGATTTTGAGACGCGTAGCTGCCGTAGGGCATCGGTCGCCCGAAGGCCGCCAAGTCCAGCCGGTTGAGATATCGGCATCGTTGCTCGAACAAATACGACAGGCGCGAGCAACGGTAGTCTCCGGCTCAGCTCTAGCCGTCCCGGAATACCTGCGCGCGCTCCTGGACAAGGAAGCTATACAGGACAGCCAAGTAGCCATTCTTTGGTCCAAGGATCGCATTCTGGGTGCATTGGTTGTGGGCTCTCGCTCGCGCCGCGAGTTCTCCGCAGCGGAGCTAAATCTGCTGGCTGCCCTCGGCAACCAGATCGCCGCCACTATAGATAAATCTGTTCTCCTTGAAGAAACCCGCGAAGCTTATGAGAGTCTCCGCTGCGCTCAGGAACAATTGCTTCAAAGCGAGAAAATGGCTGCCGTCGGACAATTAATCTCCGGTGTCGCACATGAGTTGAATAATCCCTTGACTGCCATCCTGGGCTACAGCCAGCTTCTGAAATCCGAAGAGTTGATGAACGCTCGCGGGGCAGACTATTTGGAAAAACTCTATAAGCAGGCTCAGCGCACGCACCATATCGTTCAAAATCTCCTTAGCTTCGCCCGTCAGCATAAGCCAGAGCGCACCCCTGTTGACCTGAACCAGATTCTAGAAGACACACTGACGCTCCGCGAATATGACATGAATCTCAGCAACATCCGTATACATCGTCAGTTCGGCGAGAATTTACCCCCCGTAGGCGGCGACTTCCATCAGCTTCAACAGGTATTTTTGAACATTCTCAACAACGCAGTGGATGCCATAGGAGAAAAAGGCGGCAAGGGTGAGATTTGGGTGCGCACCGATGTCGCAGGGAATCGTTTGCGCACCGAGATCACCGATAGCGGTCCGGGCGTGCAGAATACGCATCGCGTCTTCGATCCATTTTACACGACAAAGCCCGTAGGGAAAGGAACGGGCCTCGGCCTCAGCATATGCTATGGCATCGTTAAAGAGCACGGGGGAGAAATCCAGGTAAAGAATTCGCCTCCCCGCGGCGCGATGTTTACGATTCTACTTCCCATGTTACCTACAGAGCGGATGCCTAGACCTGCTGGTCCTCCGGGGGCCCGGGAAAAGGTTTCAGCGAGGGTATTGCTCGTGAATGACGAAGAAACCGTCCTCCAACTCGAGCATGAGGTGCTGCGCGCCCGTGGCCTCACGGTAAGACTTACGCGGAGCGGCAGGGAAGCTTTGGATCTGCTGCTCAGAGAAACCGTTGATGCCGTCGTGACCGACGTGAAAATGACAGGTGAAATTTCTGCTCTCGCCCTCTACAAATGGATTGAGCAGAATCGCCCAGAGCTCTCCGGGCGTGTCGTTTTCACCGCCTCGAACAGGAACGAAGGCGAGGCCGGCGCAATCTTCCGGAAAGCCGGCTGTCCGATAATTTCAAAACCATTCGGAATTGAGGAATTCTGGGAAACGGTAGCTAATGTACTTGCCGCAGAAGCGCCCAGCACTGTCAAACGTTGAAGTTCGACCTCCAGTTCATCTTCGCCACTGCTCAATCGAATTTTCAGCCCACCCTGTTCGCAACTTCCTCTCTATTCTGACCTCATAGCATAAGAGAACAGCTTTCGATTTTGTACCTATCCGGCAAGCTCCCGTGGATGTATCGTATATATGTCTGCTCTGTGTGGGTGTCGATCCCAGATATGTTTCGTGATCCATTCAAGTGGCTGCTCTTCGAATTGGGCGCGGGATACTATGCCCGCAAGCTTGCGACGGGCCCTGAAGCCGAATTACGCAGTGAGTTTCTGGCCTCCATGGTGATTCCCGCAGCGCAAGAGCATGTCCGTAGCAAACCCAGCGCATTCCGAGTCCTTGACGTGGGATGCGGGCCGGGGCATGTGGCCTGCGCGCTTGCTCAACGAGGTTGCGACGTCACCGGCGTTGATCGCAGCCCGCGACTGCTGCGTTTTGCAAGAAAGTCGGCCGCGCGCCAGAACACGCGGTTGCGCTTGGAACGCGCGCCCGCCCACCAGCTTCCTTTCGCTGATGCCACGTTTGACTGCACTCTCGCCACAGGCGTAATCTATTGGGTGGAACATCACGAAAAGACTCTGCAGGAAATGGTGCGTGTTACGCGGCCCGGCGGCATGGTTGTTTCGCTTGACCCACACGCTTCCATGTCTCTTTCCGGCATGCAGGCGTACTCTGCGGAACATTCCCTCTCCCGGCGTGATGCACGAAAATTGGCAACTTGGAATACCGTCGCATCCTTCAATCGACGATTCGAGGAACAAGAACTGCGCTGTCTGTTCGAATCCGCTGGCCTTGTGGACCTGGTGTTTGAGCGGCGACTGGGCGGCATGGTCCGGTTTTCGAAAGGCGTAGTGCCCGCCCACGCCTGAACCCCGAAGAAACCTGCTATCCTTGAATCATCATCCAGCGATTGTGCGGAGGTGAGGGTGAAACGATTTGGTCTCTCAGTTGCCCTGCTATTATTTGCCCCGGTTGCAACAGCTCAGCAATCCGCTTCCCCGCCAAAATCCGTCGCTCCGCCCCTACCTGCGCCGCCTGCACCCGCTGCCTCGCCAGCCAACCCTGCCTTCGTCAAAGCAGCTGATGAAGTGCTCGCGCAGATGAGCGAGATTCTGAGCCTCCCGATCAAGCAGCCGCTCAAGAAGAGCCTTCGTTCGAAGCAGGAGATCCGCGAATACCTAATCCGCGAGGAAAAGGCGGACCGCAGCGACGCGCAACGTTACGCCGACAGAAAAGCGCTCGAAGCGTTCGGCCTCATCCCCAAGGATTTTCCCCTTGATTCCTTCATGCTCGATGTCCTCACGAACCAGGTTGCGGGATTGTACGATCCCAAGACCAAAGAGTTTTATATCGCCGAGTGGATCCCCGCCGATGAGCAACGCACAGTGATGGCACATGAATTGACTCACGCACTCGAGGATCAGCACTTCGACATTGATCCGTGGATTAAAGCCGCGCGTCCAAACGATGATGCCGAACTTGCACGCCAGTCCATCAGCGAAGGCTCCGCCCTCGCGGCAATGGTTGACTACACCTTGCGCGAGCAGGGAGTCACGGTCCGTGATTTGCCTGACATTGCGCTTCTCATCCGCTCCGGCGCCATCGAGGAAATGGACAAAGATCCCGACCTAGCAAAGGCTCCTGGCTATATTCGTGACGAATTGGTCTTTCCCTATTTAGCCGGCACAACTTTTTCTCAGCAATTTCTGAAGGCTCACCAAGGCTGGCAGGATCTCGCACTGGTTTTCAAGAATCCACCGGTCTCGACGCAGCAGATTATTCATCCCGATCTCTATCTTAGCGGCGTGAACCCGGTCAAAGTCACACTGCCGACCTGGAAAGGTGTCGTGCCATCGGAATGGAAATTGCTCGAGGAAAATGTGATGGGTGAATTCGGGCTGGGCGAAATCTTGAAACAGTTTCTCGGTCAGGAGGGCGCCGACGCGGTCTCGTCTGCGTGGACCGGCGATCGCTATGCCGTGTTCGAAAACTCAAGAACCAAAGGCACTCCACTGGTCCTTCGACTGGCGCTGGACAATGCGGACGATGCCGCTCGCGTTTTCGGCCGCTACAGCGAAGCGCTTGAGTTGAAGTACAAATTACACAACGAACTTTTTCGCCGGCCCAATTACTTCCAGTTTCACACCGAAACCGGCGGTGTCTACCTTCGTTGTTTGGCTATTCAGTGCTTAGTCGTCGAGGGGGCATCTCGCGAGACGTATGACGACATCACTCGCGCGATCGACTGGCCTGTCGCACCTGCTCCTGCCGAAATGGGCCCGCCGCATACCACAGCTCAACTTTCACCACGACTAGTTCGCTAGGGGATTCCGGTCGGACAACCTGCAATTCAGGGCATCGGGTCAGTCGTTTAACGAGGCGCCTGTGGTTTCGCCTCTGTGAATGACCATCAACGTTTGATCGTCGGTCTGCTTCGTGCCCGCTGTGTGTTCTTTGAGATCCTTCAAGCATCCCGCTAGGAACTCCCGCGGAGCCCACCGGTGCCTTTCGCCGGCCACGCTCGACAATCTCCTTACTCCGTACTCTTTGCCGGCCGGATCACCCGCTTCGGAGATTCCATCCGTAAAGAGAAGCACGGAATCTCCCGGCTCAAGTCGCGCGCGTTGAATCGCGTAGCGGCTGCTAGAAAACAATCCAAGCGGAAGTCCAGTGGCGCCGATTTGTCTTACGCCCTCCCGCCTCACCAGTAAAGCGGGCAGATGACCTGCGCTTGCAAGTTCCAGCTCGCCAGAGCGGCCTACCGAACCGCAGATCAATGTGGCGTACTGCCCGGCGAATGTACTCTCGCAGAACACGCGGTTCGCCGTTTCGAGCAGTTTGTCGAGTTCAAGCGCCGCGCCGGCCCCTGAATCCGATAAGCTCCGAAACATGGCATGCAGGTGCGTCATCAGCAGCGATGCCGCCAAGCCTTTTCCAGCCACGTCCCCTAAAAGAAAAATAAGCCTCCCATCCGGGGCGCGCGGCGTGATCAGATCACAATAATCTCCGCTCACATGCCCGGCCGGAATATACTCATAGTGGATACGCCAGTCGCCGAACTGCACGTTCTTATCCGGCAGTAGCCCATGCTGGACACTGGAGGCCAGCTCCAAGTCCCGTTCCAGCGCTCGTCGATCGTCAACACTCAAGCAATCGAGACATACTTTGGTCAACGGGTCTGCAATCAGCCGTTCCTTTTCAACCGTCCCATGGCATTCAACACACTCGCCGAAGGTTCCTTCGTCCAAACGGCGTATCGCGGTATCTACTTCGCCCAGCAACTCAAGATAGGGTTCGGCAGGCATCACGGGCGCAGCGGCAGCGAGCGCCAGGTTCACTTCCTCGCGCCGTTTTTCGAGTTGCTCGCGGATGTATGTATCACTCACTTGCGTCATTGCTTTCATCTCCTCTCGCGAGGATTGCACGACCTCTGCCACGCTTCTATCCGTTTCGTGCATCGGAACTTCTCCTCCATCCAATCTGCTCGAACATGCCGCACGAGAAGGATTTTCATCTCTCCCTCCCCGCTCGGCCTGCACGTAATACCTTCCTATTGGATTCATCCGGCCCATGGTGCGATTCGGATTCCATTGGTTCCAGCAGGCTGCAACCCGCCTTTCGCTCGAGCCGCGCTAGCCGATGCTCAAATCGTTGGCGGCATTGGCGATAAACAGCCGCAGCGATTGTCCCCAGGCGGTTTGCGCGGCGCAGCTCAGCCAGTGCCTCTCGCGTGACGCCTGCTGCCCGTTGCGGCTCGCGCGTCCGGTGCTCGTAATAAATCGCTAATTGCTCGTAAGCCTCCAGGCCTTCCTTCGAGCCTCCCCGCATGCCCTCCCACAATTCGCATGCTGACGATAGGTCTCCTTCGCGCTTCGCCAACCGAGCGAGTGATCGGCGTGCTGCCCGATCGGTTGCCGGCGGCAGCTCCGATGCGATCGAACGCTGATAAAGATTCCGAGCGCGCTTGGCCTGACCGCGGCGCTCGCAGATGCGCGAGACTCCGTACATCTCAAACGCATCCATCCGGCCCGCCTCGGTATCGACGCTTCCTGGCTCTGCCAGCAGCGAGCTTATCCGCGCGGAAAGCCCAGCAAGTCCGCGCAAGTCCATCTGGTTATGCTGGAACACCGGCACCAACGGCTCAGGCGCGCCGCCGCGCACAAAATTAAAGTAAGTCTCTGGAATCAGCTCGGAAATTACGTCCGCGCCGCGATTCCATCCCAGCACATGCTTCTCCAGTTCGGCCAAGCGAACTGATCCCAACCGCAATCGCCACAAATTCCTCGCTGGATGCAAAAAATCCAGGTGTGCAATCGGCGTCGGCGGAGGAATCGCCCGTGTCATGCGATAACGCGTCTCCAGTAGCGGCCAGTCGAATGATTTCCCATTGAATGTCACCAGCACTGGCCGCTCTGAAAGCCGTTCCGCCAGCGCCATCAACAGAGAGTGCTCCTCGCTGTGCTCACGCATGAAAAATTGCTCCACTTCGAGACCGCCCGCATCCCACCACGCGATGCCCACCAGAAATGCATAGGTCCCGCTGCCCCCCGTGAGCCCGGTGGTCTCCGTGTCGAGAAAGAGCCACTTTCGTGGGTTGGTCACATCCGCGGGCGCATTCGGCGCCAGCAACCGCAGCGCGCCCTCATCCAATTCACCATCGGGCATGCGGGCGCTCGCTTCGGACTCAGGAGCTTCTGAAAACCATCGCCGCAATGCCAGGTGTTCGCCGTAGTGATTCCGATGGGTTGCGGCTCCCAGAAGCTCCGCCAGCCTCGCTGCTCCTTCTGGAACTGAAGCAGCAATATCGCGCGTTTGTATCCGCGCAGCACGCTGTTGGGGCGGCTTCAGGGCTGCCAGTCGAGCAAACCGGTCATGGGCGCTGGCATTCAATCGACTGGCTTTTCCCCGTTCAAGATTTCGCGCTCCCCACAATTTCCCAGTGCTGAACCTTAGGCTCGAATTCGAGCAGGAAATCCTTGTCCTCCGGATAATATTTCGCGCGATCCAGGGGATCTCCAGCAAAGCCTTTGATCAATTCGAGCGACTCCCAGAATGTGAGTGTGATGAAGTGTGTCCTGTCACCTTCGTCTCTCCGAAGTATATGAACGCTCAGGTTCCCAGGCGTGCTGCGGTAATCGGGGATGGCCCGCGCGTTCAAAAATTCTGCGTATTTATCGGCCTTGGCCGCCGCTGTCATCCCGTGCCAGATTCTCGCAATCATCTTTCCCTCACTCGCATAGCCGCCCCAGGATCGCCAGAGCAGCTTCTTTCGTGCGCTCGCTCTTCTCGCCCGCAGGTCCTACGCAGGAAGGGCAGCCCTTTTCGCAGAGACAGCCCTCAATCAACTCGCGCGTCCGGCGCAAAAGCAGATCGTGAACGCGATAGAGCGGCTCGCTGAATCCGATCCCTCCCGGGTAGGCATCGTAGAGATACAAATTCGGCTCGAAGAACTCTTTCATTTGTACCGGGTCGGTCATCGTCGTCCTGAAATCCTGCCACTCGGTTTCGATTCCCGGGCTTGGCGGCCGCTCGCCCACCGCGGTGCCTAGATCGCGCCGGTCGCACATCAGCAGCAGAGTTGCCATGGACTCCAGCGCATAGAGCATCCCAAATATTCCGCTCTGCCGGTCCGACAAAGCGAACGGCAAAGCCTCCAGCAAGTTGCGCTCCAGCGTGATCCAGAACGCCGTGGTGTGCATTTCGCTTTCCGGGAGCTCCAGCTTGCCGGCGCCTACATTTTCGTTAGTGAAGAATTTGATCTTCTTGAATCCCACTACTTGTGAGCGCACCAGCACGTCGCCATGTGCGCGCGCCGCCGACCCAGCGATGCGTTCATGCTGGGCGATCTCCAGCACGCGCACCTGGGTGTAGCGGATCGCATCCGTGTAGTAATCCACATTTACCGGTTTCACGTAGGCCTTGCGCGAATCGAAGTCCAGCCGCTCCACTTGATATTGCTGCCCTTGATGAATGTAAATCGCTTTAGGATGCACGGTTGTGAGCGCCGACGAAAAATCAACCTCGCCAATCACTTCCGGCGAGCCATCTTCTTCTCCACTGGTATCTATGATCACAAAATTGTCGCTGGTCACTGAGCGCAGGCTGACGGTATCCGCCGGGTAGGCCTCTTGCACCCAATGCCAATTGCCGCCGCTGCGATGCAGGAATCCCGCTTCGCTCAGCCGTTCGCACAATCCGGGAAAATCCACATCGCCAAATCGCTCGTCCGGCGCAAGCGGCAGCTCAAACGCCGCGCATTTCAAATGGTTCACCAGGATTTCCAGATTATCCGGCTGCACATAGGCGTGCTCCGGTGAACGCCCAAAAAAATAGTCCGGGTGCTGGACGATAAATTGGTCCAGCGGCGCAGACGACGCCACCAGCACCGCGCACGACGTCCCGCTCCGCCGCCCTGCGCGTCCCGCCCGTTGCCACGTGGAAGCAATCGACCCCGCATATCCAGCCATCACGCATGCGTCGAGCGACCCGATATCTATCCCCAACTCCAGCGCGCTCGTCGCCACCACTCCGCGCACGTGCCCTTCGCGCAACCCGCGCTCGATTTCGCGCCTTTCGCCCGGCAAATAACCCCCGCGATAGCCGCGCACCGGTTCCGGCTGTCCGGGCTGCGGCCGATTTGCTTGCCGCAAATAGGTCAGCAGGATTTCCGTGTGCAGGCGGCTGTTTGCAAACACAATTGTTTGCAGCTTGCGCGCCAGGAGCTCTTTCGCCACCCGAGTGGTCTCGTTCAAATAGCTGCGCCGAATTCCCAGATTCCGATTCACCATCGGCGGGTTGTAGAAGACGAACAATTTCTCCGCCGCCGGAGCGCCGTTTTCCGCCACCACCTCCACTTCGCGCTCGATCAATTGCGCAGCCAGCTCCCCGGGATTTGCAATCGTCGCTGAGCAGCAGATGAATTGTGGTCGCGACCCGTAGAAGCGGGCGATGCGGTCGAGTCGGCGCAGCACGTTCGTCAGGTGGCTGCCAAACACTCCACGATAGGTGTGGAGCTCATCCAGCACGATGTAGCGCAGATTCTCGAAGACGCGCGGCCACTTCGTGTGGTGCGGCAGAATTCCGGTGTGCAGCATGTCCGGATTCGTCAGGATGATATGCCCGCGCTCACGGACGGCTTTGCGAGCATCTGCAGGCGTATCGCCGTCATAAGTGAACACGCCGAAGCGGTCATTGAGCCGCTGCCCCAGATCGTGCAGCTCTGCAAGCTGGTCCTGCGCCAGCGCCTTGGTGGGGAAGAGGTACAGCGTCCTGGTATCAGTGTTGTCGAGTATGGCATTCAGCACCGGCAGGTTGTAACAGAGGGTTTTTCCCGAAGCTGTCGGGGTTACCACTACAAAGTCTCTCCCGGCCCTGGCCAGCTCCGCGGCGGCAGCCTGGTGGGAAAAAAGTTGGTCAATACCCTTGGCGCGGTAGGCTCCGACAAGCTCCGGCCGCACCCACTCCGGCATGGCACGGAATTGTGCCTCCCGCGCTGGTAAGTGCTTGATGGCGGTCAGGACATCTTCAGCGCGGTGACGCGCCGCCAGCGCTCCCAGGGCTGCCTGGAAGGTCTCGAGCGTCGTCCCTGACCTCCTTTCAGCCAGCCTCCCTGCCAGCCCGTGCGAAGCTATCGCCACGCCGCCTCCTTCGCTTTTTGTTCGCTCAGACTAACACGCAAGGAAGTCCCGCGCAATATCAGAAATTGCCTATTCTTGGAGAGGATCCTACTGGACGGTTACTTGTTGGGCCGATAGAGGATAACGCGTACCTTCTCGAGCGTCACAAGCCCACCCCCAATCATATCGTCGAGCTGGGGCAGGATTGCCTCGATCCGCTCATTCGATTCCACCACCTCCACCACGATTGGCAAGTCTTGCGAAAGTCGCAGGATTTTTTCCGTGTGATAAACGCTGGACGACCCATAGCCGCCCACGCCACGCAGCACGGTCACTCCACTGAATTTCTCGCGCCGCAGCAATTCTACAATCGCTTGGTACAGCGGCTTTCCATGCCAGCGGTCGGACTCCCCTATGTGGATGCGCATCAGGGTGCGCTCGCCCTCGAATCGTTCGTGCTCCATGCTTCCTCTTATTCTCTTCCTTCTAAATCCGCTCTGCGATCCGCATGCCCAACACGACTGCTAGCAACCCGCCCAGTAAGCTAGTCAGCACATACGTCAACGCGCGCCCCCACTCTCCATCTTCGAGGAGGTGCACCGCCTCCCAGCTGAAAGTCGAAAATGTCGTGAATGCGCCGAAAAATCCCACGGTAATCCCAATGCGCCACTCCGGAGGGATCGAAAGATGTGTCAGCCCGTACTGGGCGATCCCGCCGAGCAGAAAACATCCCGCCAGATTCACTATGAGCGTACCGCTCGGAAAATCCGAACTCGTACGGTGCTGCACCAGCCCCTGCAACCCATACCGCGCCAACGTTCCCGCCGCGCCAAACAAAATCAGTAATGCGATCCGCACATCATCTCCATTTCTTTCCTCCCGCCGGCCCCAACAAAAAACTCCTGGGCGCCGAACGGCGGCCAGGAGTTATCAGTCTGTCTCCAGACGGTTCAGGCGAACTCCATCGCCTCTCAATTTCCGGGCATTCTACCACGCCAGTGTCTGTTCCTCCTTCGTATCCGTCAAGTTTCCTTGGGGTTCCCACCCTTTTTATTCTCACCAGTGTTTGTCTGTATTCCTCTGTGGTTCCAAGTTTTTTGCCCCAACGGCCTTGACACATCCCCTCACTGACCGCTATACAATCTACATGGCTCATTCTTATCTGATTTTTGATTTTGGCGATGATGAAGAGGCGGCCCAGGAGGCACGCCACAAGCTCGAGGGCTGGAAACAAGGCTTCCGCCTGGGCAATAAACTACTCTTGAAATTCGAGCGCCAGGGCGCCAGCGACAACACGGAAGGCGAAGATGGCGCTGAAAAAACCTCGACGGCAGCAGGAAAATCGCATGGCGGGAAAAGGAATTCCTCGGCAAAAGAAAAAGGCGATAAGTCCGAGCCGCGCGGTACCGTGCGCCTATTGATCCGCCTCGACTTCTCCGACCACGAGAAACTTTCTCACCAGCGCTGGCTTGACCGCATCCCAAGTGAAGAGCCGTTTAAATCCATAGAGGCGGAAACGGTGCGCCACACCGATCCCGCCTTTATGAAAACCGCTGAACTGTTCGAGTCACTCGATTAATGCTGTTTCTCGTTATGACTTCACGGTCAGGACTGGGCACGTGGCTACGCGCATGATCCGTCCTGCTTTCGTGTGTGGAACATGCCCTGCGAGCCCTTTGCGCGATTTTGCGCCCATTACGATCAGATCGGCGTGCGTGACCTTTGCCCACCGCAGAATTTCCTCAACGGGCTCGCCGATTACCATCACATATTCAGGGCTGCAATATGTTTCAGGTGTCGTCGGCAGCAGCTCGCGGAGTTGATTCTTTACCGCCTCTCTCTTCCGCGTCACCGCCTCCTCCGAATAGTCATCCGCATACGGCGCTACGTTCAGCACCGTCAGGCTGGCCCGATGCTCTTGCGCCAGTGAAAACGCGAGGGCCGCTTCGAGTTCCGCTCCAGGTCCGAAGTCGGTTGCGAACAGGATATTCCTGAATTCCGCTTCGTACGGAGCTTCCTCATTAGCCGACGGTCCTACGGTCAGCACCGGAATGCGTGCTTGCCGGAAAATTGCCTCTGCGTTTGAACCGATCACCACCTTCTCGAGTGCGCCCACTCCGTGTGTTCCCACTATCACCAGATTGATCTGATGCCTCTTGACCAGGTCCTCGAGAGTCGGCCACAATGATCCTTCTGCGATCACCAGTTCCCGCCGCAAGCCGTACATCCGACCAGATTTTTCTATTTCCTGCATTCGTACTTCCGCCTCGCGCCGCTGCTTGGCCTCTGATACCGCGGCCAGCCCTGGCGCGACCATCGGATATGCATCCAGTGAGATCACGTGCGCCAGATAAATCTGTGAGTTGTATCGCCGCGCCAGGGAGATGCCATATTCTAGGGCTCTGTCAGACGCCGTCGAGAAATCCGTTGCCACCAGAATTCTTGCCAGCGAAACCTTCGCTTTCTCCCGAACTGCCACTGCTGCCGTAACCATTTCGACCTCCTCGGAGTTTTCCCTCAAACGCCGAGCCTGCTTGCTATCCTGAGGCTCCCAGCGTTGAAGCTCACTCCATGATCACTGACCCATTCTTATGCTATTTGTGCGCCGCATTCGGTGCAGCGCCTCACCCTTGATTGTGACCGGCGTCACAGGGATGATCTGGGACAAAATGCGAAGGGGAAGCACCAGTCCGCTTAGCAGGAAGGGAGCAAAAAATGCACCGCCCGCTTGCTCACCATTTCGCTATAATGATTTGTACTCACAAAGCCCCGTGAAATTCTCCTCAGTGGAGCGGAATTGATGCCCTCTCAGACGAAAGTAAAGCCAGCCGGGTTCGACGCCGCGAAATACCACGGCCTCGATCGCCAGGCGCTCATCCGCATCTACCGCACCATGTTTCTCTCCCGCAAACTCGACGACCGCGAAATCCAGCTCAAGCGTCAGAACAAGATTTATTTTCAGATTAGTGGGGCAGGTCACGAAGCCGTGCTGGCCGCCGCAGGCCTGGTTCTGAAGCCAGGGCATGATTGGTTCCATCCCTACTATCGCGACCGCGCCCTCGCTCTGATGCTCGGTGTCACTCCTTACGAGATGATGCTTCAGGGAGTCGGCGCGAAGGACGACCCGGCTTCTGGCGGTCGCCAGATGCCTTCACATTGGGGCCACCAGAAATTGAATATCGTCTCGCGATCCTCTCCCACTGGCACGCAATTCCTGCAGGCCGTCGGGGCTGCTGAGGCGTCGCTTTACTACCAACAATTCCCGAAGGCACTCGAGCAGGCTCGGAAAGCGCCGCTGGGGACTGCCGTCGCTTTCCACACAGACGAAATCGTTTACGTTTCCGCCGGCGAAGGCGCCACGAGTGAAGGTGAATTTGCCGAATCGCTGAACACCGCGAGCAACAAGCGTCTCCCGGTCCTCTATTTGATCGAGGACAACGGGTATGCCATTTCCGTCCCCGTCGAAATCCAGACGGCCGGTGGCAGTATTTCGAAGCTGGTCGCAAATTATCCGCACCTGCACATCGAAGAATGCGACGGTACCGAGCCGCTTGAAAGTTACGCTGCTCTAAGCCGCGCCGCTGCCCATTGCCGTGCGCGCAAAGGTCCCGCATTGGTCCACGCGCATGTTACCCGTCCTTATTCGCACTCGCTTTCCGACGATGAAAAGCTCTACCGCTGTACGGAGGAGCGCGACGCTGAAGCCCAGCGCGATCCGATCCCAAAATTTGGTTTATTCCTGGTCCGCGAAGGAATTCTCGACGAACGCGAGCTCGAAGGAATCGAAGCAGACGCCGAGCGCGAAATTGTCGAAGCCACTGATCGCGCCCTCAAAGCCGAGCTTCCCGCAAAAGATTCCGTTTATCACTGGGTTTATTCTCCCGATGTGGATCCCGCGGGAGGGCAATTTGAAGTTGCCGCCAAATTCGAGGGCGAGCCGAAGACCATGGTCGAAATGGTCTCCGCGACGCTCATGGACGAAATGGCGCGCGATGAACGCATCGTCGTTTTCGGAGAAGATGTCGCCGATTGCAGCCGCGAAGAGTTTCTTCCGGCCGTGAAGGGGAAGGGCGGCGTCTTCAAAGCGACTTCCGGTTTGCAGCGTCGGTACGGCAGCGCCCGCGTCTTCAATTCACCCCTTGCGGAGGCAAACATCGTTGGCCGGGCCATTGGAATGGCCACGCGCGGCTTGAAGCCTGTCGCTGAAGTACAATTCTTCGATTACATTTGGCCGGCCATGATGCAACTCCGCGACGAGCTTGCGGTGATGCGCTGGCGCTCGGCCGGAAACTTCAAGGCGCCCGCAATCATTCGCGTGCCCATCGGGGGCTATTTGACTGGTGGCGCGATTTACCACAGCCAGTGCGGCGAAGTCACATTCACTCACATCCCCGGGTTGCGCGTCGTAATGCCTTCGACGGCCCTCGATGTGTGCGGCCTGCTGCGCACCGCGATCCGCTCCGACGATCCCGTGCTTTTCCTCGAGCACAAGCATCTCTACCGCCAGCCTTACAATCGTTCGGAGTATCCCGGCGCGGACTTCACCATCCCGTTTGGCAAGGCGCGCGTGATGCGTGAAGGCACCAACGTAAGCATCATCACGTATGGGGCCGTGGTTCACCGCGCTGAAGTGGCCGCAGCCGAACTGTCTCGCGAGGGCATCTCAACCGAAATCCTCGATCTGCGCACGTTGAGTCCCTACGACTGGGAAGCGATTGCCACAACCGTGCACAAGACGAATCGCGTGATCGTGGCATACGAAGACACGCGCTCCTGGGGTTACGGTGCGGAAATTGCCGCGCGAATCGCCGATGAGTTATTTGACGAACTCGATGCGCCCATCCGCCGCGTAGCCGCCACCGATACGTTCTGCGCCTATCAGCCGCTGCTCGAGGATGTGATCTTGCCGCAAAACGAGGACATCGTGCGCGCCGTCCGCGAGCTCGCGGCTTATTAGATTTGCATTTTGGAACGGAAACTTTTTGGGGCTCTAGTTCGTATCTACATGTAGCGCGAGAAGGACAGGACAAAATTCGCGCAGTGGAGGAAGTCATGAATTGTCCGAATTGCCGGCGTGACATCGCCGATTATTCGAATTTCTGCTATTTCTGTGGCACGCGGCAAAATGTCGCGCAAGCGGGATGTGCCACCTATCAGAAGCGACTGATGCGCTCCGCGGTGGATTCCAAGATTGCCGGAGTTTGCGGAGGCATCGCTGAGTATCTGGGCGTGGATTCGACCCTCATCCGCCTGATCTGGATCGTCGCGGCGATTTTGCCGCCCTTTCCTGCGATCATCGCGTACCTGGTCGCCTGGCTGATCGTGCCGATCGCGCCGGTCCCACTCTCGGCCGCGTCCCAGCCTGCTTCAGCGGGCACGCCCAGCACGGCGCAGCCGGTTTAATATTCTCGTCACCCATGGCGCGCCGGGGGATTGACGCATTGAATTGCACGGCGCGCAGTCCATGAAGAAAACAGTGAAATCCTAGCCCCTCTCTTTTGCTTTTCGCGCCCCACCGCGACGGCCGCCGAAAATTACGTGATCGAGTGATACCAAACCGGCTCCCACACAAGCCAGTGTGAAAGCCGCCGCCGCAAGTGCCATCGGGAATTCATAGTTCTTGACCATGGTCACGGGCCCCTGCGGCAGGTGAACTCGCCACAACGCAACGGCCATCTCGCCCGCCAATAGTATCCCAGCGATTCGCGTGAACAAGCCCAGGATCAGCACCAGCCCGCCGAAAAATTCGATAGCGCCGGCAATGTAGGCAAAGTATCCGGGAAAGCCCATGTGCTGGAACATCTGCATGGTCTCCCGCGTGTGTGTAAATAATTTCGGATAGCCGTGAAAAATAAAAATAATTCCCAGCGCCAGCCGCAGGAGCAGCAGAGCGAGCGGCTTCAATCTTTCCAGACCCTGCATCCCATTCTCCCCTCGGCACAAGAATCCGCCAATGCCCAAAAAACGCCCCGCATTGTAACAGAAAGACCGCGGCGCTCTTTCCCGCGTCTGGATGGAACCACTTGCTCGAAGCCTTTCGGGGGCGCGCAGGATTGTTGGTGTAAAATCTTCCGTTGCCTCAGGAGCACTGCATCTGATGGTCAGCAGCATTCGCACAATCGGTGTCTGCAATGGCGGGGGCGACTGTCCCGGACTGAACGCCGTCATCCGCGCCGTGGTCCGCACCGCTAAGCTCGAGTATGGTTGGCGAGTCATCGGCATCACCAACGGTTTCAACGGGCTGATTTGGCCGGAGCAGTCACACGAGCTCACGCTGGAATCCATTCGCGGCATTCTCCCTCGCGGCGGCACGATTCTTGGAACCACGAATCGCGGCAACCCATTTGCATTCCCAGAGGAAGAGAATAACTGCGCGGTGGTCCACGATTATTCAAAACGCTGCATTGAATCCCTGAAGAAATTCGGCATTGAAGCGCTGGTGGTGATCGGCGGTGATGGCACGCTTACAATCGCGAATGAATTCTCCAAGCTTGGCGTACATGTAGTCGGCGTCCCGAAGACCATTGACAATGATCTCCTGGCCACGGAACTCACCTTCGGATTCGACACTGCTCTCCACGTTGCCACCGATGCAATCGACCGGCTGCACACCACGGCCGAAAGTCATCATCGCGTAATGGTGATCGAAGTGATGGGCCGCGATGCCGGATGGATCGCGCTGCATTCAGGGCTGGCTGGCGGCGCCGACGTTATCCTGATCCCCGAGATTCCTTTTACTATCGAGACGGTGTGCGAGGCCATTCGCCAGCGTGAAGCCCATGGTCGCTCTTTCTGCCTAGTAGTAGTTGCTGAAGGTGTAAAACTGCCAGCATACGACGGGCTCGGCAAACCATTCCCTAAGCCGCAGCCCGGGCAGGTTGGCAATGCCATTGGATACGCCATACGCGAGTACCTCAAAAAAGAAGTGCGCGTCACCGTGCTTGGACACGTGCAACGCGGCGGCTCTCCCAGCCCGTTCGACCGCACGCTTGCCACGCGGTTCGGAGTTTCCGCTGTGGATCTGGTTGCGCGCGGCGAGTTTGGCCGCATGGTTTGCCTGCGTGCGGGGAAAATTGAATCCGTGCCGCTCGCTGAAGCCATCGGTTCCTGCAAACTGGTTGACCCTGCCAGCGACTACGTTCGCGCGGCGCGTGCGGTGGGAATTACCTTCGGGGATCGGCCCTGATGCGAAAAATTCTTCTTGGCTCTGCGCTTCTCTTGGTCGTCTGCTTTGCTGCCTATCTGCGTTATCGTCATGCCGGAGCTGCTCCGGAAATTGCTTACGCCGGCAATCGGCAAGTCACTTTGATGAGCACCACCGCACAGGTGCGGTCACCCGTACTCACCGTAAATTTCGGTGATCGCCTTGAAGTGCTGGAACGATTTCAGGATCAAGTGAAGGTTCGGGCCCCGAACGGCATGACCGGCTGGATTAATGAGCGAGATCTTCTTTCCTCGGATCTGTGGCAGAAGGCGCGGGACCTCGACAACAGGACCGCGGCCATGGCTGCGACGGCTCGTGGTCACACTCGGGTCCTAACAAATCTTCGCATTGCTCCCGGGCGCGACACTCCACGTATTCGCCAATTGGCAAAAGCAGTCCCGGTTGAATTGTATGAGCGGCGGCCGACAGAGGTACCCACATCAGCCACGATTGCAAGAGCAAGCGACCAGGACGAGGGCACGGCTGAGCCCCCAGTAGCAAAGAAAGAAGACTGGTGGCTGGTGCGCGCGCATTCCGGTGATGAGCAGGAAATATCCGGCTGGATGCTTGGCCGCTTTGTCTCGCTTGATGTTCCTCCGCCGCTCCCGGACTACGCCAGCTCGGCAGGAATGCGCATAGTCGGTTGGTATGAGTTAAATCGGGTGAAAGATTCTTCTGGGAATGCCAGGCCGCAATATCTTGTGCTCGGGGCGCGCGGCCCGGAAGGCCAACCCTGCGATTTCAGCGTGCTCCGCGTTTACACCTGGGGTATTCAGCGCCAGAGATACGAGACCGCCTTCGTCGACAGCAAGGTTTGTGGCAAGCTCCCAATCAACCTCACGCATTCGGCCCCGCCAGCCGCCGATTCTCAATTTACTTTCCAAGATCTCAGCGAAAAAACCCCCGGGGAGCGGATTTACCGTATGCATCAAACGATTGTTCGCCGAGTCAAGCAGGGTGGCGCGCCTACCCCCCGCAAGCACCGTTAATCACCGCGTCCCATTCGACCCAATTTGATGCAGCGCCTGCCTGCAATTGAGATAAATTTGTCTTAATGCGGCATAGCACCTCGACAGCTGCTCTAATCTTGGTCGCAGCGTGCATTTTCTGGGCTTCCGGCAGCCCGCCATCCGAGTCTAAAGCTGAGGCAGAAAGGCCGGCCGGGGCTCCGCTTGAGTACCTCGGCGCTTGGGGTACAAGAGGCGACGGCCCGGGTCATTTGCAGGAGCCTGCCAGCATTGCCATCGACAGGAACAGCAATGTGTACATTGTGGATTCCGGCAGCAGATTTGTGCACAAGTTCGGCCCGTCCGGGAAGCCGCTGCTTTCGTTCCAAGAGGACGCGCTCAAACACCCTCAGTCGATTGCCGTGGATCTGGGGGGCGCGATTTACGTTACTGATCCAGTCCGCAAGAGCGTCTTTATCTGCCTCCCGAGCGGCGAGCGGGATCGCTTCCGCGAGCTGCATCTGAAAACGCGCTCCGGAAAGGAGAATGTGCTGGGGGTGGGGGTGGCGGACGACGGTCTGATCTATGTCCTCGATTCCAACGCCGGTTTAATTTCAGCTTTCAATCTGCGTTTCCGCCTCGCACTATCCTGGCAGCCGGGCGCGGAAGCACCCGATTCGAAAGGCCACGCCGCTGGCATCGCCGTCGGCTCCGACACATCCGTCTATGTCGCCGACCCCGCGGGCAATAGAATTCTGAAATTTACGCGCGACGGGCGCTACATTTCGGATATTCGCCCGAAGGCGGCCGGAAATGGCTCGAGGCTCAGCAGCCAATTTGCCCTTACCGCGAATTACATTTTCGCCATGGATGCCGATGGACGGATGCTCCACGTCTGGACTATGGACGGGACCCCGAAGCTGGAGATGGATCTCGCTCCAGAGCTTGGCCAGGCTAGTCGCCCTCCTCCCGCTTTGGCAGTAAGCCCGCGCGGGGAGCTGCTGATCCTGGATGAGCTGGAAGCGCGGGTGCTTCGTTACCGGATTAACTTCTAACTACCCTTCGTGCTGAGCTACCATTCCTCTGGGAGACGGAACATGGCCCTGCTATTGTCCGAAGCGGACATCCAATCCATTTTGACCATGCCGCTTGCTCTTGAGGCGGTAGAAAACTCATTTCACCGTCTCGCAGACGGCAGCGCTGTGCTTCACTCGCGCCAGCGGCTTCACCTGCCCGGGAAAAGTTATTTGCACTACATGGCAGCAGGGGATGGCTCGAGCGGTTATGTGGGATTGAAGATTTACACCAGTTCTCGCGAAGGCCTGCGATTCCTGGTGCCTTTGTTCGATGCGCAATCCGGCGACCTGCTGGCGCTGCTCGAAGCGGATCGGCTGGGCCAGATGCGCACGGGCGCTGCCAGTGGAGTTGCTACGCGCTTGATGGCTCGCGGCGATGCGCGCGTTGCTGGGATTGTCGGCACCGGCTTGCAGGCGCGCACGCAGCTCGAAGCAGTCGTGCTGGTGACAAAACTCGAAAAAATTCGCGCCTATGGCCGGGACCAGCGGAGGCGAGAGCAATTCGCGCAGGAAATGACGGGCGTTTTGGGCGTGCCCGTGACGCCGGTTCTAAGCGCCGAAGAAGCGGTGCGTGACGCGGACATCGTAATCACTTCGACTACATCCACGAATCCGGTCGTCGAGGGCCGCTGGCTGAAACGCGGCACACACATCAATGCCATCGGCGCTAATTTTCCACAGAAGCGCGAACTCGATGAAGATGCCGTTCGCCGCTGCGACATAATCGTCGCAGATTCCCGCCAACAATCTCGAGAAGAGGCTGGCGACCTTATTCAAGTATTTGCGGACGATGTCTCCGCATGGCAACAGGTTCACGAACTGGCCGACATTGTCGGCCGGAAAATTCCCGGCCGCACAAGCCCTGAACAAGTCACACTCTTCAAGTCGAACGGCCTCGCCATCGAAGATGTGGTAGTCGCCGGCCGCGTCTATGAGTTGGCACGCGCGCGCGGACTGGGGTGCGACATTGCTCTTTGGAAGAAGGAAGCGCGCCCTGGTGAAGCGCGTGGCGCCTAGAGGTGGGGAGTTGCCGGAGTACTTATGCGCGCACGCGGCGAAGCCGTTGCAGCAGCGCTTCGCGCAGGCGCAGTTTCGTGTCTTCTGGAAGCGGCGCAGGCTCGGAATTGCAGTAGATCTGAATGGTTTTCTTAGTGGTATCCACAACCACGCGGCAATCGTCGCAGTGTTCCAGGTGCCTTTCGATCGAGTCCTTCAACGTCGTATCCAGCGCTTCATCCAGGTAGTTCGAGAGTTCTTTCACGATAGATCTGCAATTCACGAATTATCACTCCGTCGAAAATACCGATTAAGTTTTTGGCGCAGCTTCAAACGCGCACGCAACAGCCTCGATTTTATCGCGGGGATGGAAAGCCCAAGCGCCTCCGCCGTTTCCTCCGTGGACATCTCTTCGATGTCGCGAAGTTGGAAAACGATTCGGAAAGATGGGTCTAACTCCGAGATAGTGCTCGAAAGTATTTCGGAGAGCTCCGACTGTTTGTAACGCTCTTCTGGCGTGGGCCCCCAGTCTTCCACCTCGCGGGGCATCAATTCCTCGCCGGTGTCTATTTCTTCATCGAGCGAGACCTGATTCGGTCGGCGTTTTCGCAGCTTCATCAGCGCCTGGTTTACCGCGATGCGCACCAGCCAGGTGTAGAACCTCGAGTTGCCCTGGAATTCTCCCAGATGCTCATAAGCCTTCAGAAAGGCTTCCTGCATGGTGTCTTCCGCATCCTCTTTGTTCTGGGTGATGTTCTGGGCCAGGCGAAAAATCTTGCGCTCGTAGCGGCCCACCAAGGTTTCAAATGCGGAGATATCTCCAGCCTTGGCTGCTGTAACCAGAATCGGCTCGTCATCCTTCACCACTTGCGAAGGAAGCGGCCGTGCCGGAAGCGGATTTGCTTTGGAAGTGCTCATCAAAGGGGGTTCCGTATTGAAAGGGTAGCACAGCTACGGCAGCGCGCAACCCGTCGCAAGATTTGCTCCTGGTTAGACGCGGGGAGGCGATTTTTGGTCGCAGGAAGATATACAGGCAATGCCCGGCGCGTGACCATGCTCCGAGTTTTCTGTATGATGAACTGGGTAAACACTTTGTCTCCTCCCGGTGCTGCGGCCAGTGACCACAGGTCTCCTGGGCGCGCACCCAAACGAACGAGAAAAATCTGCACGAGCCAACGGAGCGGAAGATGGCAGCAATGAGTTCAATCGAGCAGAAATCGTTGATTCACTATGCCGTGGAAGCTGGCGTGGCTATCATCGAGCTGGATGATCCCCCGGCGAATACCTACAGCTACGAAATGATGCAGCAGCTTGATTCTGCCATCCTCCGCGCCCGCATGGACGAATCGGCTCACGTGATTCTACTGAGGGGCAAGGGCGACAAATTTTTCTGTGCCGGCGCCAGCATTTCGATGCTCACCAAGGCTGACCTCACGTTCAAATATTATTTCTGCTTGCACGCCAATGAGACGCTTTGCCGCCTCGAGCAGACTCCCAAGCTGGTGATCGCCGCGCTCAATGGCCACACCGTCGGCGGAGGCCTTGAAATCGCCCTCGCCTGTGATATACGCATCGCGAAGAAGGATGGCGGGAAGATTGGATTGCCGGAAGTGAGCCTTGGGGTATTGCCGGGCACAGGCGGAACGCAACGCCTGGCGCGACTCCTGGGGCGGGCACGCGCCTTGGAATTGATGGCGACAGGCCGGACGTTCGGCTTTGAGGAAGCGTTGGGGTTCGGATTGATTCATCATATTTACGCGGCCGAAACTTTCCGGGAAGATGTGATGGCTTATGCCAAACAATTCTGCCCGCCGAACAAAGCTTCCGGCGCCGTGGGACGCATCAAACGCGCCGTGGTCACTGGTTCAGAAGTCGGCTTCAATGAAGCCCTCGCCTTCGAGCGCGAGCTGCAGCAATTGCTGTTTACAAGCGAAGATGCAAAAGAAGGCCTGAAAGCGTACGTCGAGAAGCGCCAGCCGGAATTCAAGGGGAAGTAGAACAAGTTCGAACTGCGTCGTCAAAGATAAGGGTCAAACGGGGTGCAACCCGGAGCTGGAAGCGCCCTCGAAGAAAATTACGCGAAGGACATTGATGCGCACTCTGCCCGATTATCTGCGCAAGGGAATGAGGATGATTCTAGTCGGGGCCAATCCCGGCGATCGCTCGGCCCGTGTGGGCCATTACTACGCGGGGCGCTCCAATCAATTTTGGCCCATGATGTACGAGTCGGGCGTGATCCCCGAAGCCCTTAGCTATGAAGACGACCGGCGCATCCTCGAATTCGGCATCGGCCTGACCGACCTTGTGAAACGCCCCACTCGGGGAATCGAAGAAATCGAGCGGCAGGAATTCGCCGAAGGACGCGTCCTGCTGGCGCAGAAGCTCGAGGAGATGCGCCCTCGCGTTATCGCCTTCAACGGCAAAATGGCCTACGAAAAATTTGCGGGACGGCCCTGCAAGCTCGGCTTGCAGAAAGACAAGTTGTATGGCGCCCATGTGTTCGTGCTTCCTTCTACTAGCGGACAGAATGGCGGCACCGCGCGCGGCGTGAAGATGCGCTATTTCAAGAAACTCGCCGCGCTATTGAAAAGCCTGAAAGACTCGTGAAACGGGTGAGTGAAAATGAGTGAAGCTGCAAAGCAAGCCGCCACAGGGGCTGTTCTGCTGGAGGAACATTCCGGAGCCGTCCTCACGCTACGGTTGAACCGTCCCGAAAAACTGAACGCCTTGAATCTAGAGCTCGCGCGCGCGCTGCTGCACTCCATACTCCGCGCCGGGCAGGATGCCGCCGTGCGCGCAATCGTGATCACCGGGGCGGGGCGTGCCTTCTCCGCCGGCGGCGATATCGGATTGTTGCGCGATTTGCGCGCGCGCAATGCCGCGAAGGAACTGGAGCTTCTTCTCGTCGCCGGCAAAGATATTTGCATGGCCATCGCTTCGATGCCCAAGCCGGTCATCGCGGCCGTGAACGGGCCTGCCGCAGGCGGGGGCATGAATCTCGCGCTCTCTTGCGATATGCGCATCGCCTCGGATCAGGCGCGCTTTGCGCAGTCTTTCGCGCAAATCGGACTCTATCCTGACTTCGGCGGCACTTACTTTTTGCCTCGAATTGTGGGCCACGCGCTCGCCTCTGAATTGTTCTACACCGCCGAAATTCTGACCGCGGAGGACGCGCTGCGCTTGGGAATCGTGAATCATGTTTACCCAGCTGCGCAATTCGACGGAGAAGTACGAAAACTGGCCGAACGCATGGGCAGCTCGGCTCCCCTCCCGTTCCGCGATGCGAAGCACGCGACCCTTGGAAACGATCGAAAGGCCCTTGAGGCCGCTCTCGATGAAGAAATCCGTCTGCAGATTCACTGTTTCAACTCCGAGGATTGCCTCGAGGGATTGAATGCCTTCCTCGAGAAGCGCAGGCCGAACTTCAAGGGACACTAGGGGCACGCAGGTCACTCGAAAAAGGGAGCAGGCAACAATCGTGGCGTCATACTCCGAAGCGGAGCTCGCAGCCCGCGGCTATACATTCAGCGAATTGATGGTGGCTGCAGCTGCCCGCGAAATTGCCGATGGAGAAGTCGTCTTCGTTGGCATGCGCTTACCCATGCTCGCATTTCTAGTTGCGCGGCGCACGCACGCGCCGCGAGCCGTCGGCTTATTTGAAAACGGCATCATACGCGAGACCCCCACCACCGAGCTGCTTTACACCATGGGCGACCCGCCGAATCTTCGCGGCGCCACGCAATGCGGGCAAATGCTCGACGTGATGGGTCTGTTACAGCAAGGCAGGGTGGATGTTGGTTTTCTGGGAGCCGCCGAAGTAGACCGCTTTGGCAATCTCAATACCACTTGGGGCCATCGCAACAAGGACATGCAGCGGCTTCCGGGATCTGGCGGCGCTTGCGATATCGCCTGTCTTGCTCGGCGGACTGTCGTGTTGCTGGTGCACGACCGTAGCCGCCTCTGCGATCGCGTAAGCTACATCACCTCCCCGGGCTATGGTTCCGGGAACAGTTGGCGTCGCGCTCAGGGCTTGCCGCTCGCTTCCGGGACTGCCGCAGTAATCACAACTCTCGGCGTGCTTCGCTTCGGCAACGATGGCGAGGCATTCCTCGCCTCTGTTCATCCCGGCATCAGCGTGGAGGAAGTGCTTGCGAACACCGGCTGGACACTCCGCGTTGCGGATGAATTGATTGAGACCCTTCCGCCAAGTGATGCGGAGCTTTCCGTGATGCGGGAGATTGATCCGAATCATTTCTGGACACGCTGACCCCAATGCCGCTCATGATTCCAGAATCGAAATTGTTGACCATGCGCGAGGCCATCAGCCTGCACGTTCCCTCCGGCTCGATGGTGCTTCTCGGCGCGCAGCTCGAGCAGATGATTCCATTTGCCGCCGGGCACGAGTTGATCCGCCAAGGCCGCCGCGATCTCACCCTCGTCGGCCCCATCTCCGATATTCTCTTCGACCAGCTAATCGGCGCTGGCTGCGTTTCCCGCGTGATGGCCGCCTGGGTCGGAAACGTTTCCGCAGGCGTCGGATACTGCTTTCGCCGCGCAGTTGAGCACAATATCCCGCGCCGCCTTGAGATGGTGGACTATTCAAATTTCACGATCGCGCTAGCCCTGCATGCGGCCGCGCTGGGCGTCCCCTTCATGCCCACCTATGCAACGCTGGGTAGTGACCTGCTGAAAAAAAACGGCAACCTCCGAGAGTTCTCTTCGCCGGTCAGCGAAGAAAAACTGGTGGCCGTTCGCGCGCTAAGGCCGGACGTCACAATTCTTCACGTGCAGCGATCGGATGCGCGGGGCAACGCGCACCTCTGGGGCAGCCTCGGAGTCGCCGTGGATGGAGCTCGCGCCGCGCGCAAACTGATAATTGTGGCCGAAGAAATTGTCGAACCAGGCGTGATCGCATCTGATCCCAACCGCACACTCATTCCCGGGTTTCTAGTTTCTGCCGTGGTCCACGAACCATGGGGCGCGCATCCATCTCCCGTGCAGGGATACTACGGTCGCGATCATGAATTCTTTTCCCAATATCACGACCAGACGCGCCGGCTCGAAGATTTCGAACAGTGGCTCACTCATCGGATTCTCCAAGCCCCCGATCGCCGCACTTATGTGAATCTGCTAGGAACGCCCCGAACGGAGGCCCTTGGCGTGAGGGAGCACGCGCTTTCCGCCGCCGCGGATTTTGGCTACTGATGACTGACGACCTGCTCGCCAATATTGAAATCACGCCCCGGGAGGTGGAGGCGCTCCTCGAACGTGGCGAGAAATTTTTCTTCGTGGATGTCCGCGAAAAATGGGAGTACGACACTTCGCGCATCGAAGGCGCCACCCTGATTCCGCTGCGTGAAATTCCGTCGAATCTCCCGCTCATTGAAGAAGCAGGCGAAGTCGTCCTGCTCTGCCACCACGGCATGCGCAGCCTGGATGCCGCCGCTTGGCTTCGCTCGCAGGGTGTGGGCACCGCGCGCTCCATGGCCGGAGGGATCGATCGTTGGGCCGTCGAGGTGGACCCTGCCGTACCCAGGTATTGACGCAAATTTAAAATATATGGACTTGAAAACCATCGGAGTGATCGGAGCCGGCGCGAAGGGTCGGGAAATCGCTTCTGCGTTCTTGATCGCTGGCTTTCGCACTGTGATCGAGGACGTCTCGCTCGCAATTCTCGGCCAAGCTGTGGCTTACATTCGCGAGACATTGCATCACGGCATAGCGTCGCGGAGTCTTACTGAAGACCAGTGGACAACCGCCCTCGCGAATTTTTCGACTGCACATTTAGTTGAGGACGTATGCCGCCAGGCCGATCTTCTGATCGAAGCTCTCCCTGAAGAAATGGAGCTTCAACTGGAAATCTTCACAATCTTTGACAAGTTTGCCAGGACAGACGCAATACTCGCCAGCACTGCGTCCTCACTTTCGATCAATGAACTTGCTGCCATTACCTTTCGCGTAGAAAATTGCGTGGGGTTGCGCTTCCATCACCCTCTGCAGGATACGAGCCCCCTTGAAATCATCCGCGCATACGAAACCTCCGATGCCACGATGGCAGCCTGTGCGGAAGTCGCACGGCGCATGGGAAAGGAGACAGTGGTGCTCCTCGATTCGCCGGAGGTCATTTCCAAGAACACCAGCGCTCTCCAGAAATGAAAACAGTCCCCAAGATAATCCTGATGAAGGGCGACCTCACTGAGATGGAGAGCGATGCCATTGTCAACGCCGCGAACAATGATCTCCAGCTTGGCGGTGGCGTCGCGGGGGCCATTCGCCGCAAGGGTGGGGAGATCATCCAGCAGGAGTGCAACGCGATCGGCAGCATTCCTGTAGGAGGCGCAGCCATCACTTCGGGCGGAAATTTGAAAGCACGCTTTGTAATCCATGCTGCCAGCATGCAGCTTGGTGGACAAACGACCGCGCACGCGTTGCGGTCTTCCACGGCGCATTCCCTGCGCATCGCCGCGCAGAAATCACTTAAGACCATCGCATTTCCAGCCGTGGGAACTGGAATTGCTGGCTTCCCGATGGAGGAGTGCGCGGAAATTATGCTTGCTGAAGTAGCTGCCCATCTGAAACGCGGCACTTCTCTGAGCGAAGTTTATTTTGTGTTGTTTGATGAAGCCGCGCTCAAAGCATTCAAGAAAGTGCAAAAGCGCCTGGAAACTAAGGCGGAAGAGTAGGACTCTTGAGCAACGATTCTTCCCCGGCCCTGGTTGACCAGGTTCGCCACGAGCTCGCAGGCTACGAGCACCCGCTCTTTGATTTCGAGGCACGCCCGGGCCATGAATGTGTCGAGGTTGAAATCCGCTTCAAGCCCCCGCGCGAAGGCATCCATGCCTACACCTTTCAACTGCGCCCGCGCGAAATCGAGCACTCGCAATTTCCATGGACATTTCAAAAACATCTTTACGATTGCCTGCACGACTACATCATCGAGATGTTCACGCGCAATCCGCAGCGGGAGAATTAGCCCGCGTGCGTGCACGCCCAACGCCGCTCGCGGTGATTCTCGCAGACCGCATCCGCTCGCGCGGCCCAATCACCTTTGCCGAGTATATGGAAGCCTGCCTCTACCATCCAGAGCATGGCTATTATTCGAAGACGAATCAAAAGCCTCGCCGCGACTATTTCACGAACGTGGACCTCAGCCCAATTTTCGGGCGATTGCTGGCGCGGCAGTTCCACCAGATGTGGACACTCCTCCACCGTCCGAATCCGTTCTTCCTCGTGGAAGCCGGGGCAGGCACGGGCGAGCTCGCAAAGCAGATCCTCGACTGTGCCGCCGAATCCCTGCGTGATTTTTATTCCGCGCTCCATTACGTTGCTGTGGAACGCTCCATCCCGCGCCGTGAGGCACTGGCTCACACTCTTGCATCGCACGCGGCCGGAGGTCGCCTGGCGCATTCTGCCGAACTCCCAGCGGAGATTGAGCAGGGATGCGTCTTTTCGAATGAATTGCTGGATGCCATGCCGGTCCATCGCTTGCTGCAAGTAGAGGATTCCCTGCGCGAGCTCTACGTTGCTGTAGCAGACGATGAATTCTACGAGCAAGCTGGCCCTCTCGCTTCTCCCGCGCTCGCAGTCTATTTCACGGAGCAGGCCATCACTTTGCAAGATCAGCAGCAGGCCGAGGTATGTCTCGAGGCATCCCGCTGGATGGTGGAGGTCGCTGGAAGGTTACGCCGCGGCTTTGTCTTGACTGTTGACTATGGCTACTGTGCAAGGGAACTCTACAACGAGCGCCACTTGCGCGGAACTCTGATGGCCTACGAACGCCATCGCGCCAGCGAGGATTATTTTCGCGCTCCGGGAGAGCAGGATCTGACCGCGCATGTGAACTTCACTGCGCTTGAGAAATCAGGGCTTCGTGGCGGACTGCTGCGCACAGGTTTTACTTCGCAATCCAATTTCTTGCTGGCTCTTGCGCGTCGCACCCAATTCGAGGACCTGCAGTGCGAAACCATGAACGAACAGCAGCAGTCCCGCGCCCGTTTGCTGTTCAAAACTCTGATTTTCCCGGAAGGGATGGGCGGGACGTTTCAAGTGCTTGTACAACACAAAGGAATCGAATCGCCTCATCTGGCGGGTTTTGATCCACTCTGAATTTCGTCGCAGGAATTCCACCTAATTATCGGGAGGGCGTTTCTTCAGCACCGGCTTGTTTTCTGCTGAGGCGTCTGGGGGTGCCGCAGCGGTGCCGGCTGCAGGCGCAGCGGTTGAAGCCTTTGCGGGAGTGCTGTCGGCAGGGCTGGCCGCCGCATCCGCGCTGGCGCCACCGTCCTGCGAATAAGGCTTCTTCATATACTTGGCTACTTCTTCCTGCGCTCCTGCCGTGTCGTCATTGGTATGCTGCGCGAGTTGGTATTCATTCACGGCGCGCGCGCGCTGGTCCAGCAGATCGTAAATCTTCCCAATGTAGATGTGGCTCCAGACTTCCACCCATTTCGGGTCCGCGTCGCCGCCCAACGCCGCCCGGAATGCATTTGCCGCGGCCTGATAATTTTTCTGGTAGAACATGGCTTCGGCCATGCGGAAATGCGCCAGCGCGCTGCTGGGCGAAAGGTTCAGCGCCTGTTGATATTCCTTGATGGCCTCGTAATATTTCCCCTGCTCAGCCAGCCCCTCACCCCGGGCAATCAAAGCCCGCACGCGCAGGCGCGAGCTCGACTTCAGCAGATTGTTGTTTGGATCAATAGTGATGCCGTTTGGCTTTGGCCGTCCGAAGGTTTCGACTATGAAATCGGAAGTTGTGCCGGTGACCATAATCTTCTTGAGTTCCGGATTGCCCTCGGTATCCACCTTCATTTCCACAGGCATGCGAAATGTATCGAGCTCCTGGTGGACTTTCCCCACTACCTTGAAGCCCTTGGCATTGCGGTAGACGATGTACTCCATCTTGAATTGCGGGATCCCTGTTGAATTCAGCCACTGTGAGAAAAATGCAGTCAGGTTTAGTGGTGGCTGGCCTTTCACCGGCGGCGGCGCCTTGGAAACAGTCAATTTCTCGAATTCAGCGATGCTCGCATTCTTGCCGTCGTATTTTTTATAGAAATCCTTCAACACCGCATTGAAAGCATCATCACCCAGTTGAGTGCGCAGCATGTGAAACACCAGTGCGCCTTTGTCCGCCACCACCGACCGGTATTCATTTGAAAATGTGCGCAATCGTGACGCTTGGGAGATCGGCGCAGTGTCCTCGTACATCAGCGCGCCCGTGGCAAAATCCTCGAGAGCCTTGTGAAGCCCCGCCACTCCGTTCGACTGCTCGGCGTACATGGCTTCCGCGTAGCGCGACAGCCCATCCGTCAGCCACACGTCCGATGCACTCGCCGGCAGCACGCGGTTCCCCCACCATTGTTCTGCGGCCAGTTGCGATAGCAGGCGGTCATTGCCCTTCGGATACCATTGCCGCGCGCCAATCAACAGCAGGCCCGGCGCGGCATAACCGGAAAGCGTGCCCTCAGGCATTTGCGCAATGGTGAAGTCCAAATCGCCATTCAAGTTTCCAAACACATCGGAGTAGTAAATCGCGATGTGGGCGAGCGACGTTGCGTACGGGGTCGCCGTGGTTGTCTGCGCCGGCGGCGTGTACACGGCCACGTGAACGCCTTCCGTCTGGACCGGTGAAAGCTCCAGCTTGCCGGCGACAAATGTCCCGACCGGGGCGGCCTGGTCGCAGTGAAACACGTAGCTGGCCTGCGCGGGAAATTTCCCAACCGCAGGAGCTATTATCGGTGAATCTGCTTTGCCTGTTCCTACAACCACGAAAGAATCCGGCACCACCAGCTTGAAAGTTCCGGTGTAGCGATTCGACGGATAATTCGTCAGTGGAAACCACCGGGCGGGGAGCAGCAGGTAGGCCGAAGTCTTGTCCACAGAAGCGAAGCGCACGCCTTTTGTAGGGCTGTCATCTTCGCTGGATACTGGTCCGGCGTAGTCAAAGATTAGCGTCACCTGTTTACCAGGCGTCGCTGGTTCGGGAAGGCCGACGGTGAGCATCAGCGGATAATTCTTGTCGCGCTCGAATTCCAAAGGCTTGCCACCGGGCAGATGGATTGAATTGATCTTCAGGTCAGGGTGTAATTCCACTGCAACCGTCTTCGACACCTGGTCGGCGACAAAATCCACTTTGGCCTGCGCTGCAATGGTCTGATCCTCGGGATGCAGGATCACTTCAATATTGTAATTGGTTGCATGAAAAGGATAAGCGCGCGGAGTCTGGGCGTGCGCGGACAACGCGAAGCTAATCAGGAATGCGAGGAGGCTGAACAACCGGCCGGTTTTCCGCAAGAAAATTCCTCTTTTGAAGAGCGATTTACCCCGCTTATTAAGATACCAGAGAGCCTCGCGCAGTTGCCCAAACACTCACATTACAACATCCCCGCAAAAATGTCCGCCGCACGCTCGATGGCGCCCCCTGGTCCAAGCTTGGCGCTCACTTTGGCAAGCTCTACCTTCATTACATCTCGAGCCTCGGGCGGCAACAATAACCTGCGGACTTCACGCACCACGGCCGCGGATGTGAATTGCTCTTGAACCAGTTCCGGGACCACTTGCCTCCCGGCAATCAGGTTCACCATGCCGATAAAAGGCGTTCGAATCATCCGCCGCAAAACGATCGCGCTGGCAGGCGTCACCCGATAAATCACCACCATCGGCGTGCCCAGTAGCGACGCTTCGACCGTAGCAGTGCCGCTCGCCACGATGGCGCAGTCCGCAGCAGCCAGGGCGTCATACGTTGCACCTTCAACGCGAGTGATATGCGGCGCGTCACCCTTGCCGAGATCCGCCAGAAACTCCGGGCCCAGTCCGGGGGCAGCCGCATGAACAAATTGTATGCTCTCGATCCTCTCTGGCCCTTCCGCCAACTGTGCACAAGCCTCCATGATTCGCCCGTAGTGCTGTGCAATCTCATTGCGGCGGCTCCCGGGAAGTAGCGTCAGAATTGGGCGATTAGCATCCAGGCCGTGCCGCGCGCAAAATTCCGACCGCGTCATCGTCGGGCGAACAATGTCAACCAACGGGTGCCCCACAAAATCCACCGGAACACCAGCATCTTTGTAAATCTTCTCTTCGAACGGAAAAATCACCACCATCCGATTGACCAATCGCTTGATTGTGCGCACCCGTCCGGCCCGCCATGCCCAGATCTGCGGTCCGATGAAATATCCCACAGGGATTCCATGCCTCTTCAGCCGGCGTGCAACTCCCAGGTGTGTGCTGGGCGAATCCACTAGGATCGCCAGCGACGCTTCACGCCGTGCGGCCTCTTGTGCCAGCCGGCCTTGCAGATTTATGACCGATGGAATCTTGAGCAGCACTTCTGAAAGACCAACTACGGCCACCTGGTGATAGTCGGCGATTAATTCGACGCCTGCCTCGGCCATGCTTGGTCCACCCATCCCAAAAAGCTGCGCGCCAGTCCGCTTCCGTAAAGCCGCCGCCAGCCGCGCGGCATACATCTCACTGGATGCCTCGCCCGCGGAAATCAGGACTTGTCGAGTGGTCATGCTGCCTGCTTGCAATATGGAAGGGTAACGAACCGCAACGTCGCGAGTGACTGACCGAAGCCGGCAAGCGCTGCCGCTGCTGTGTCAATCATCGGCAGGCATGGTTTGCGGATATCCGGAGGTGCCTGCGCCGGATAGCGGGACGGTGATCTCCTGCTCCTTGTACTGGAGCTGGTACAAGCGATAGTAAATCCCGCGCAGTGCGAGTAGTTCCTGGTGCGAACCCTGTTCGCGCAGGCGTCCCTTGTGGAACACCAGTATGCGGTGCGCATGTTGAATGGTGCTGAGCCTGTGAGCGATTACCACAGAAGTCCGGCCTTCCAGCAATCGGTCGAGCGCTTCGCGGATCAGCAACTCAGTTTTCGTGTCCACGCTCGAGGTCGCTTCATCCAGAATCAGGAATTTTGGATTGTGCGCCAGCGCGCGCGCGAAACTAACCAGTTGCCGCTGGCCTACCGAAAGAGTCGCGCCTCGTTCCGTTACCGGCGTCTCGATGCCCTGCGGCAGCGATTCAACGAACGGCCCTAGTCCAACTTCCTGCAGTGCGCGGGCTACGGTTGCGCGGTCAATCGTCTCTGTGCCCAGCTTCACGTTCGTTTCCAGCGTTCCGGTAAAGAGAAACGGATCTTGCAGCACGATTCCAAACAGCCGCCGTAGGTCCTGCAGCTCCATTTCGCGAATGTCTACGCCGTCGAGAAGTATCTGCCCGCGCTGGATATCATAGAAGCGCAGCAGAAGCTGGATGATGGTTGTTTTCCCCGCGCCCGTGTGCCCCACAATCGCAAGCGTTTGCCCGGGCTCCACGCGGAAAGAAACATCGCGCAGCACCCATTCATCTTCCTTGGGCGTAGCGCCGCCATGATAGGCGAACCACACATTGCGGAATTCGATTTCGCCTTTCGGCGCAGGCAGCGAATACACGCGCTCGGGCGATACAATCGTCACCGGCTCATCCAGCAGTTTGAATATGCGCTCCGAAGCGGCCATCGCGCTCTGCAGGATATTGAATTTCTCGCTCAAGTCCTGAATGGGCCGGAAGAATCGCTGCGCATAGATCATAAACGCCACCAGCACGCCAATCTCGAGCGTCCCGTTGATTACACGCACTCCGCCGATCCAATACAGCAGCGCCACGCCCAGCATGCTCAGAAATTCCACCGCGGGATAAAAAAACGCGAACGCGTCAATCGCATCCTTGTAAGCAATCATGTGAATGCGGTTCAGCTCTGCGAACTGCTTCTGCGATTTGCGTTCGCGGTTAAACAACTGCACCACCGCCATTCCACTTACATGTTCTTGCAGGAATCCGTTGATTCGCGCAATTGCCGTGCGAATACGCCGGTTCGCGTCGCGCACCTTATTCCGGAAGAAATACGTGATCAACACCATCAGCGGTAGTGGCGAGAGCGTGGCCAGCGCCAGGTATGGATGCCATTTCACCAGCACCGCAGCCATGCTGAACAGCAGCACGAAATCATTCAGCATAGCCACTACGCCCGCAGCAAACAGATCGTTCAGCGCGTCCACGTCTGTAGTCGCGCGCGTGACCAGCCGTCCCACCGGCGTCCGGTCGTAAAAACTCATCGGCAGCCGCTGCAAGTGTTCAAAAATTTCCTTGCGCAGGTCGTACATCGTCTCCTGTCCGACCCACTGCATGATCCGCACCTGCACGTACTGCAGCCCAAAGCCTCCGGCGATCGAACCCGCGTACACCACCACGGTCCACCACAGCCCCGCGAGAGCCGCGCTGCGCGAAATTGTTGCTGCAAAGCCCGGCAGTATGTAGTCGTCAATCGCCACGTGGAAGAGGTACGGCCCTACAAGCTCCATGGCCGTTACGCCAAGCGTTATTGATACAGCCAGCGCCACGTGCCAGCGATACGGCCGCAAATATTTCATCAGCCGTCGCGTCAATAGCGAGTCGTAGAGCTTGCCGAGTTTCTCTTCTTCGCGGAAATCGCTCATTCGCGTGCCAGCTCTTCTTCGAGCAATTGTTTCAAGTGCAGATCGGCGTAGTAACCGCCTAGCGCAAGCAGTTCCTCATGCGTGCCGCGCTCGATGATGCGGCCTTCCCGCAAAACAATAATCAGATCCGCGCTCTTCACCGTTGAAACGCGGTGCGAGATCAGCACCGTCGTGCGCTCGCGCATCACCTCGCGCAGGCGTCGCAGGATGCGCTCTTCCGTATCCGTGTCCACGCTCGAGAGCGCATCGTCCAGAATCAAAATCTTCGGCTGGCGGACAATCGCGCGCGCCAATGCTGTCCGCTGTTTTTGTCCGCCCGAGAGTGTGATACCGCGCTCTCCAACCATCGTGTCGTAGCGATGCGGGAAGCTTTGAATCTCGCCCGAGATGCTGGCAATTTCCGCTGCCTCGAAAATATGTTCTTCCACCGCGTCCGCCACGCCGAACGCAATGTTTTCGCGTAGCGTGTCACTAAAAAGAAAGGTGTCCTGCGGCACGTAACCAATCGCACGGCGCAGCTCTGTCAGCGGATATTCACGAATCGAACGGCCATCAAGCAACAGTGTGCCCTGTGGCGCTTCCCACAGGCGCGCGATCAGCGCCGCGAGCGTGGATTTTCCGCTCCCGGTCGGCCCGACAATCGCCAACGTCGACCCCGCCGGAATGTGCAGACTGATATCCTGCAGCACCGGCACCCCTGCAGAGCCGTTCGAGGCCGTCGGATAAGTAAACGTCAAATGTCGAAAATCAATTTCGCCTCGAATCGTCGATTCGCTGGCCGCGGGCTGCGGCGTGTCGACGTCGCGTGGTTGCAGCCTGCTCACCGACGGGTCTGTGGAGGTTGCACCGGCGTCATTGATCCCAGCCTCGGCCGTCAAAATGTAGTTCAACCGCCCCATCGAAGCCGCTCCGCGCTGAAAAATATTCGTTACCCAGCCGAGCGCGATCATCGGCCACACCAGTTGCACCAGAAATGCGTAGAACGCCCAAAGCGTTCCAACCGAGATCTGATGCTCCACCACCTGCCGCCCGCCCTTCCACAATAGAATCAAAAACGTGATCCCGATTAACGCCTGAAGGAATGGAAAAAACATGCTCCAGGTGCTGATAAGCTGAATATTGCGGTTCACATATTCGCGGTTCGCCACGTCGAATTTGGCGACCTCAGGCTTCTCCTGCGCATAAGCTCGAATCACGCGCACCCCGGTCAGATTTTCCTGCGCGCGAGTGGAAAGAATGCCCAGCGCCGCCTGGATTTGTTCGGACAGGCGATGGATGATCTCGCCAAAATATCGCATGGAAACCGCGACCAATGGAACCGGCAGCAGCACCCACAGCGTCAGCATCGGCGAAAGCTTGAGCATGAAATATACGGCCAGCACCATTGTCGAAATGGTCGTCGCGGTGTACATGATTCCCGGACCCAGCACCATGCGCACCGCATTCAAGTCATTTGTTGCCCGCGACATCAGATCGCCGGTTCGGTTGCGCACGTAAAATTCCGGCTCCAGCCTCACCAGCCTCGCCAGCATGTCATTGCGCAGATCATACTCAATCTCGCGCGACACTCCGATCAGGATCCACCGCGTCCAGAACGAAAGAAATCCCTTCACCAGCATGGCGGCAATCAAAATCAGGCAATAAATCCCCAGTGAGTGCCGGCTGAGCGGCGCGTAGAAAGAAAACAAGGGCCCGAGCGCTGCGCGCGCTGTGCCAATCAATGTGGAGAGTGCCTGCGGCGAGCCCTTCAGGAGGTCCGTGATGATGCCGATAATCAATTGCGGCAACGCTCCGACGATGGCCATCAGCGTGGTAGTCAGAATTCCCAGCGCGGTCATTCCCTTATAGCGCCGGACATACGGCAGCAGCGTCTTCATATGGTCCAGCCCGGAAGGCTGGCGCGCGGGCCGGGAAGCTGCGGCTACGGGTTGGGCGATGGCGCTCATTCGTGCAGTTGGGATTGCGGCGTGTCCAGTGCAGGCACTTCGCCGAGAAATTGTTCGTAATTGCGATCGAGTGACTGGTAGCGCTTCACCTGCGGGTTCCAGCGCACGCCGATTGTCTGGATGTATCCGCCCACCGGCTTCGCGATCGGAGTGAAATACATCTGCAAGCCCTTCTGCGGATCCTGCTCATACTGCAAACGCCAACCGTCCACAGGTGAGAGCGGAGTGCCACCCATGAATCCGCGGGCATTCTTCAGATGACCATCACACCGAAAAATTTCTTTCCATGTGCCGCCGTCGTTTTCGATCACCGCCGCACGCGTTGCGGCGATTCCGGCAATGGCCTTTTCCGGAGCGGCCTTCACCCGATTCACGGCCAGAATTTGTTGACGCCCATTTTTCGCCAGGTCGCCAAACACCAGTACATCCGTATCGGTTCCCAGCGCCGCATCCGCCGCTGCCTGAATGTCCGCCGGGACAGAGGGCTTAACGGGAGCCGTTGCGGCAGACTCTTTTTTTGCGGGCGTCGAGGTCGAGCTCGAACAGGACGCGCAGGCCGCTGCCACTGTGCAAACCGCCGCCATGAGTACGATTTTCTTCATGTACAGGACATCATAATTGTAGCCGCTCGCCAGTCACCACGGAAAAAATCTCCGAATCAGGTTTTCGTTAATCTGTGACGACGCCGCCGTCAACGAGCGGCGAGAATTTCTTCCAGACGCGCTTCAAAATTTTCCTCGCCCTCCGACCATGCCCGGATTCTTTCCACTCGCACAGCGCCCTCAATCTGCCGCACCCAATTGAACAAATTGCGGATGTTCTCGCGCGTTTTATCTCGATACATCTGTAGATTCGCCGGCTCTTCCATGGATGCAAGAAAACGCGCCTCTTCGGGACTCGCCGGCGCGGCCGGGGCCGTCTGGCGAAAGCCGAGCAAACCGGAGTGGCCCGTAAAGAGGTGCTCAAAACCCAAATCCGCTCCCATGTGACCGTTCTCGCGCCAGAACCCGTCCGCAAAATCTTCCCCGTAGCAGGAAAGTTCCAGAGGCTGCGGCAAATTCTGCCAACGCGCCGGTTCGCCTTCATAGACCCACAAATCCCAATCCGCGCGTACTTCCAGGGCGCAGTCGCTTTGGATGTGATCTCTGGCCATTTCTAAGATTCCCGCCGGGTCGAGCGGGACTGCTCGCATGTCCTGCTCAAGAATGGGTGTCTCGGCAAAATCCACCGCGCGAATCACCAGATGCGTAAATCCCGGCCGGCTCGCGGAGAAGGGAACTGTCCCGAGAAAATTGCCGAACACTTCCAAGATGCGTTCTTCTGGAAACTCTCTGCACCAGACGCTTAGGTAAGCGTGATTCGCCATGCCCGACATTATAGCGGCATGCGTGCGGGGTCACGAAATCGAGATGATATGGAAACTAAAGGAGGGAGCCGTTACTTCTTGGTTTTTGGCGGACCGTCTTCCTCGTCTTCCGCGCCAAAATCAGTGGAAAGTCCGAGCAGCCGTGCCTTCAGCGTGTCGCCCATTCCGGCCAGAACATCCGAGCAGGTCTCGCGCAGGCGCCGTTCAGCGGCTTTGGCAATGGTCTCAAGCACAGTCTGCGAGTGCTGGCCAAGGGTGGTCGCGGAAGCGAGCAGCCAGGAATTCGATGCATTCTCAAGCCGGGTCTTGTACTGCTCGATCGATTCGTTACTGGAATTCTTCAGTTGTTCCATCCACTCGCGCTGCTGCGCCTCACGCTGCGCGTCCCAGGCCTGCATCAGCGGCAGAAGCTGGGATTGCAATTGCTCTCGGGCCTGCTCCACACCTTCCTGCAGCCGCTCATCGAGCTTTTCCTGAAATTTTGCGAGCGAGCCTTCGCGGTTGTACTCCATATCGGAGTGCGACTTTTCCAGTGCGTCGCGCGACACCTGCTCGAACCGCCTCAGCGAGTCACCGGTGACCTTGTGGACGCGATCCGCAAAATCCGCGCTGGCGATATCCGCCGTCTCCGTTAGCTTTCCGCGCTCGCGGTCCACCACTTCCTTGGCCGCTTCTTCAATCTGCGCTTGGCTGTGCTCCACATATGTTCTGCGGTAATGGTCCAGCTCCGATGCCAGCAGGCTGGAAATTTCTGCGGCCCGGTCGCGCAGCGACGCTGTGGATTGTTCCACGGCGCGCTCCAGCGTAGTCTGCATCGTTGTCTGTGCCTTCTTCTGATACCACTCCGAAGCCTTCAGCAGTGATTCGTAAGTTGTATGCTCCGTCTCCACTCGCTTCTGTTCCAGCTCTTCCTCAATCTTGGAGACAATCTCGCGCGATTTCTGGTCCACCTCGGCGGGAATCTTCGCCGTCTCCTGCCTCATGCGCGCGAGTGATTCGTCAATCGCCTGCTGCGATAGTTCCTGCACCTTTTCACGCACGCTGGTCTGGATCTGCGCAGCCTGTTCGGCGGCTTGCCGTAGTTGTTCGCGTACATTGCCCTGCACTTGTGCCGCTTGTTCGGAGGCTTGCCGCACCTGCTCTCGTACGGCGCTCTGCACCTGCACCGCTTGTTCTGTGGTTTGCTGCGCCTGCTCGCGGAGGGCATTCTGCAGTTGCACCGCCTGGTGCTCTGCGTTGGCGAGTTGTGAAACTGCGTATTGCACCTGCTCGAGCTTTGGCGCAAGTTTCTGATCCAACTGGCCTGACAGGCGCTCGGCTACTTTCTGCGCCGCAGCCTGAAGCGTTGGCTCGATCTGCTCCGCGCGCTCCGCGATCACTTGGTCCGCTTTTCGTCCAATTTCTGCATATTGTGAGGAGAGCAGTTCATCCAGCCGCCGGCGAGTTTCCGCCAGCGTCAGGCTGGCAGCATCCCGGAGTTCCGCTTTCGTTTCTTCGGCGCGCGCTCGTTCCTGCTGGACAGCGCTGCTGAGCGAATGAACGGAAGCTTGCGCTTCGTCAACCACTTCTCCTATCGATGATTTCAGATCTGAAGTCCGTGCGGCGATTTCCTGCTGCAGGCCTGCCCCAAGCGACCGAAGTGCCGCTTCCGCCTCGGTAACCACTTCGCCGATCGTGGACCGCATGTTGGCGCTGCGCGCCGCAATATCCTGCTCGGCTTGCGTCACCGCTCTCTGCGATGCCTCGTTCAGTCTTTCGCCGACCTTTTCTGTGGCGCCGGAGAGTGCCGCATCAAATTCTTCTCGCCAGCGCTGGCTTGCTGCCGCGGCCTCGACGCTGGTCTGCGCCACTGTCTGGCTTCGAACCGTTTGCGCCGTCTCTTCGAGATTTTTCTTCCATTCATCCAGATGGTGTTGGGCCGCTTCAGGAGATGACAATATTTCGAGCGAGGGTGTGGATGCCTCACGCCCGCTGATCGCTTTTTCAACCGCTTCTTCAACAGCCTGTTTTAAATTGTGGGCTGCGGTCTGCTGCGCCGCTTGCTGTGCGGCCTGTTCCGCCGCTCCGCTGACCGCCTCTTGTACCGCCTGGCGGACCTTTGCATCCAACTGGGCCGCATTCGATTCGCTCGCCCTGCGCGCTTCATCCACGATGGAGGCAGTGCGCTCGGCAGCTTGTTGCACCACTTTCTTCACCGCCGATTCGGAGACGCGCTCCATCGAAACCTTGATGGCCTTCTCCACGGCATCGTGGAGCTGTACGTCGAGCTGCTGACGTACTACCGTCATCTCCTCATTGATCGCTGTCTCGGCGCCCTGCCGCAGTGATTTATCCAGATTTTGTTTCGCTTCGGCCACCAGCTTGGCCATCTGCCTTGCGACGATCACTTGCGAGTCCGGCGCTGGGCTCGGCATCAGGTGAATCTTTGCATCTGCAGGAGGCGCGCCAGGGGTTGCAGGGACCACCGATACGGAAGCAGGTTCAGAAGGCGCTACCGACCCGGTTGTAGATGCCCCAGGTGGCGTTGGCTCGACTGCTTTTCTTGGAGCCGCATCCGCATTCATCTGCGGAGGTGCTGATAGCCCTGCTCTCGGTTCTGAAGGCCCGCCCATATCGGCTGGAATGGGAGGCTCAGGGGCGAACTCGTCGGGATAAGTTGTCCAATCTTCCGGCGGGAACGCGATGCCCCAGACATTTCCGGACACCTCGAACTCCAGCCCAATTTGAAATAATTCGCGCACCGTTCGCGGCCGCTGCACCCACACCACGCGACCTTGAACCGATCTTGGAGGTAGACCCGGTTGTTGCCGGGGAATATCCAGCGTGACCATCGAATTCTTTGGAACGTAGTGCTTTGACTGGTACTTACACCCGTGACAATTCACCATTACAGTGGTAGTCCGCTCTTTGAACGGCTGTCCCAATGCGTCCACACCCGTCACAGTCAGCGGCACGGCTTGGACGATTCGTGTGCTCCGCCGCTTCTGTGTCCCGGGGTCGCTAGATGCCAGTGGTTCCGTCAATATTCCTCCGCAGGGGTCAGAATATAGGGTAGCACTGTGCTTCAAAGCGGGGCGAGCGGGATAGGGGCTTGGTGCGAAAGGGTAACTTTGATCGCGCTCTGGACGGGTGCACTGCCCACAAACGACCCAGCTACCGGATGCCGGTCGACCTACGCGAAGTGCCCAGCAGAACGTCCTTGAGTTCCTTGGCCACCCACACCGGTCCGACCAGGAAATACACAATCCCTTGGAAGAAAGCCGGCTTGTTGCCTTCGATACGGTGCCCCGCGAAAAGCAGTATCCAGCCGCCCACAAAAAATACCAGCCCGATACGCCAAAATGTGAATAGTGCCAGTATGATCCCAGCGAGAATGATCGGAATTCCAATCGCGTGCATGGCTTTATTCCACGGATTCGTGTGTTCGTGATCGTACTGCGACATGTATCTACCGAGGTCGGACAATGCCCGCTCCTCCTTACTTGCTCCTGTATACTCTCGCGTCGAGTTGGTAGCAAGTATGGGACCGGTATTGATCTGTGCCAGAAGCTGCCGGCTCCGTGCATTATCGGGCAAAGCGAGTTGCTGGCACTGACACATGACCTTCCGTTATGATGGTGGTCCCGCCTGACGACATTCAAAATCGAAATGAAAAAACCCTTCAATGTTCCCGCACTCCGATGGATAGCAGGCGCCGGAATTGTGCTGTTGATTCTGGCGCTCGTGTTGATAGCACTCGCACCCAAATTCAAAAATACAGTCCGCGATAGGGTTGAGGCTGCGCTAAGCGCGCACTTCGCAAGCGCGATACTGGTTTCCGATTTTCAAGTTGCATTGTTTCCACGCGCTCACGTGACGATCCGCGGACTCGTAATGCGGCATAGAGGACGAACGGACATTCCGCCGCTGGTGGAAGTCCGGGAAATTTCCATTTACGCAAAACCGCTCGATCTGTTGCTCCATCAACCGCGGATCACTTCTGTGCAGCTTTTTGGATTGCAGATTCATACGCCTCCACGACAGCATGGCGCGGCGCCTATAGATTCAGCCACTGACAAAGATCTCGCAAAGAAATATCCGGTCATTATCGACGAACTACTCGCGGATGAGACCCTCTTGGTCACTTTACCTGCGGACCCCAATTTGCCCTCACGTGAGTTTGCAATCCATCATCTCTCCCTGCGCAATGTGAGTTTCGACCGGCCCGCAGCCTTCCACGCCATGTTGACGAATCCTCTTCCCGTTGGCGAGATTGAATCGACAGGCGAATTTGGGCCCTGGCAGGCGGACGAACCAAGCCTTACGCCCGTTGACGCACACTTCACGTTTGAAAATGTGGACATGAGTACACTGAAAGGGTTGAAAGGAACTCTCTCATCAAAAGGTCAATTCAAGGGACCGCTCGATTATCTCAACGTTGACGGCCAGACAGACATGCCGGACTTCAGCCTCCGCACCACCAGCCAGCCGGTCGCGCTGCACACGGATTTCAGGGCCATCGTGGACGGAACGAACGGCGACACAATCCTGCAGAACGTATTTGCGCGATTCTTGCGGACCACGCTCGCGGTCAGCGGGAAAGTGGTGGATGAGAATCGCGATGTAAAGGGACGGACAATTCTGCTCGAGGCGTACTCGAACGATGCACGTGTGGAAGATCTGCTGCGCCTCGCCGTAAAATCCGATGAACCCTTGATGACCGGCACCGCCCGGCTGCACACAAAGATAAATATTCCGGAAGGGAACGGAGATTTGGTTGACCGCTTGAGCTTGGATGGAGAATTTGGCGTAGGTGGCGCTCAATTCACCAGACCGGAAGTTCAGAACAAGATTGACACACTGAGCCGAAAGGGCCAGGGACAGCCGAAGGAGATGAGTATCGACAACGTTGTCTCTGAACTGAAGGGAAATTTCCAGGTGAACAACGGAATTGTGAGTTTTTCCAAGTTGAGCTTTTCCGTTACTGGCGCACACTTGGAATTGAGCGGGACCTATAGCATCGACACTGGCGATGTGGATTTCCACGGAAAATTGATGCTGCAGGCAAAGCTTTCGCAAACAACCACCGGCGTGAAATCTTTTTTTCTGAAAGCTGTGGATCCATTTTTCAAAGGGCAGAACGCTGGAACAGTTTTGCCGATCAAGATCACGGGAACGAAAGGCAACGTGGCGTTTGGGCTAGATCGCGGAAAAGACTCTAAGAAAGACCAGCCCGTTCCGCCGAATGACAGCTTATAAGTATGCCACCCTAAAGATCCCGGCGGCCCTCCATGGCTTTGAGCATCGTCACTTCGTCCGCATATTCGAGGTCCGAGCCGACGGGAATGCCCATAGCGATGCGTGTCACGCGTACCCCGAGCGGCTTGATGAGCTTCGAGAGATAGACAGCCGTGGCCTCTCCTTCCGCGGTTGGGTTTGTGGCGATGATGATTTCCTCTACCGTCCCGCCCTTCAGCCGTTCGATCAGACTTTTGATCTTCAGTTGGTCAGGGCCAACGCCCTGCAAGGGCGATAGCGAGCCACCCAGCACGTGATACAGGCCGCTGAACTGGCGAGTTTTCTCGACGGCTTGAATGTTGGTAGCTTCTTCCACCACGCAGATTATTTTCCTGTCGCGCGAAGCTCCGGTGCAGAAGAGGCAGGGATCGGCGTCGGTGATGTTGTTACAGATGGAGCACTCGCGGACTTTTTCCTTGGCCTCGCGAATAGCCTGGGAGAGCGCCATGGCTTGATCGCGGTCCACGCGCAACAGATAGAATGCGAGGCGCTGCGCAGTTTTCTGCCCTATACCAGGCAGCCGCTTCAATTCGTCGATGAGTCGTGTAACCGAGGGCGCAAAATCAGGCATGAAATCTCATCCATTGCGAGGGTATCACCCTTCCGGGGATTTGAAACGAGAAGGAAGCGGAACCAATCGCGAAGTGCGGTTCCGGAGAATTCCATCCGATCAGAACAGGCCGGGAATTTTGATGCCCATAATGCCGGGCAAACCGCCAGTGATGTCCTTCACCTGTTTCGAAAGCTCTTCATCCACACGCCGCGCGGCTTCGTTCACAGCCGCAAGCAGCAATTCCTGCAGCATTTCCTGGTCTTTACCCTTGAAGACCTCGGGCTCAATCCGTAGTTCGGTCAGTTGCTTCTGGCCGTTCATCTTCACAGAAACCATGCCGCCACCCGCGGAGGCTTCGACGGCCAGCCCGTCCATCTGCTTCTCGAGCTTTTCCTGGACCTGGCGGAACTGCGAAAGCATCTGCTGCAGTGCTTTAACTTCCATGAGTCATTCCTCGCCCGGGCGTTTGACCTTTGAAATCTGGCCGCCGAAACGTTCCAGCATCGCCCTAACGATCGGATCTTCCTCAAACCGGGCGCGCAGCTCCGAGCTGCGTCCGGTTGTCCCGCGTACAGTTTCCAGTTTAACACAGACGCGCAACGGCTGACCCACGACTTGATTCAAGACTGTGCGCAATCGTTCCATCGCGTCGCGCGCCTGCAACATTTCAGCGAGTACGCGGCTCTCGGTAGGAAAAAAAAGGCGCAGCTCGCCGTTCTCAATTTCCCATCGCGAGACATGCTCGACCATGGACCACAGAAATTTCTGACCCTGCAGCGCCGCTTTGATGGCATCCACCTGCGCAGACGCGAGGCCGTTGGAAACATCTTCCGCGGCGCGCGCTACGATCCGTGGCGGCGAAGCCGGGATGGGCGTGGGCGAGAC
>Ga0210384_10000076_pt1 | contig 145324 bp, 122 predicted proteins | sample IncBWH2MmetaG_FD_160574 | JGI IMG/M metagenome (GOLD analysis project Ga0210384, IMG submission 160574) | Forest soil microbial communities from Barre Woods Harvard Forest LTER site, Petersham, Massachusetts, United States - Inc-BW-H-2-M | ecosystem: Environmental > Terrestrial > Soil >...
CACCGAGAAGGCTAGTCATCAAACGCTCTAGAGTTTACATCCCGGCAGGAAATCTCTAATTCACAATATGGAATTTCAAGGTGGCCAGAACGACTCTGTTCGCTATTTCCGCGGGGGCGGGGCCCGGTGACGTAGGGGGGCAATTTTTCAGGGCGCGCCGTGGAGGTGCCGTTGATGGCGAGCAAGTCTTCGATGCGCTTGAACGGGCCGCTTATTTCGCGGAACCGGATGATTGTCTTCGCGGTGGTTGATCCGATGCCCGATAATTTTTCTAGTTGCTCGCGGCGGCCTTTTTTTGCGCTGCAGACGCGAATGTAAGAAGCAAAATCGCCAAAGCAAGGAAACCTCTGTGACCGAGCTGCCTCGTTGAATCACCGGTCCGCGGACCCACCTGCATTGCCTTTTGTCAGGGCGTACATGTCTGGGCATCGTATTCGGTGACGGGACCGAACAGAACGGCTTGGTCAGCGATTTGCACGCGGTCACCGACCAGGACGATTTGAGCGTTGGAGGAATCGAAATGGCGGCGCGAGGCGGCGAGGACGTCGTCGGCTGAGAGCGAGTGGATTTTCGTGCGGTAGGTCTCCAAGTAATCGTCGGGCAGGCGGTCTAGGTACAGGGTGGAGAGTTGGCCTAGCAAGCCTTCCTGCGTGGCGGTGCCGAGCGAGAAGACGCCACTGAGGTAGCTGCGGGCGCTATCTAGCTCTTCTGGTGTGACGGGCAGAGAGCGCATGCGGTCCATTTCGTAAAACACTTCGGTGAGCGTAGCGGCAGCAACTTCGTTTCGGACGGCCGCGTGAACGCTGAAGTAACCGTGCTGGCGGAGAGCATTGACGCTGCTGCGCGGACTGTAGGTATAGCCCTTCTGCTCGCGGATATTGATGACCAGGCGGGAATGAAATGCGCCACCGTAGATTGAGTTTGCCAGGACCAGGCGATACCAATCGGGGTCACGGCGAGTGATGGCCAGATTTCCGAGCAGCACTTGCGTCTGCACGCTGCCGGGCAAATGCACCAGATGCACATGGCGGCCGGAATGATGCGGAGGCGCGGGCGAAGGCAGGGCTGAGGGTTCCGGAGCTTTCCAATTGCCGAAGATTTTCTCGGTTTGAGTGAGCATCTCGTCGGCTGAGAAATCGCCGACGATGATGAGCAAGGCGTTTGCAGGGGAATAATTTTGGCGGTAGAAATCCTCAAGCTGTTCACGTTTGAATGCGGCGACTTGCTCTTCGGTGGGCGCGACGATGGCGTAGGGGTGCTGTCCGAAAAGGGCGCGGCGAAAGCGTTCGCTCGCGAGGAAGCCGGGCGTGGTGCGCTCGACGCGCAAGTTTTCGATTTTCTGGCGCCGCTCCCGCTCGAATTCTTCCGCGGGGAAAGAAGCGTTTCGCGCGAGGTCGGCCACAAGATCGAGCAAGCCTCCGGAAAATTCGGCGAGGCCCGAGGCGGAGATGGCGGTGGTGTCGGCGCCTGCGTGCGAGCCGAGGTCCGCGCCCATGCGGCGCAGGTCTTCCTCAATACGTCGGCTGTGGCGGGAAGTGGTTCCGGTGCGAACGACAGTGGCGGTCATTTCCGCCAGGCCGGGAGCGCGTTGCCCAACGACAGCATTTCCACTGCGGAAAAAGAGCTGCGCGGAAATCTTCGGGATGGTGCGAGTTTCGGCGAGGACGACCTGCATGCCGTTTGAAAGGGTGCGGACGGTGCGGCGCGGCCAGGCGACAGCGCGTTCGGGGCCGAGCGCAGGAGCGGCTCCGCCCTGCGGGGTGGGGAAGGCGGGAGTGCTTGCGCTGGTCACCGGGATGCTCCTTTGGCTACAGGCTTTCGCACCACGACTGCGCGATTGCTTGGAACCAGGTATTTCGTTGCCGCCGCTTGAACTTGCGCGGAGGTGACGGCTTGAAAGCCGTCGAGGATGGTATTGATTCGATCGGGATCGTTGTCGAACAGGGTAAAGCATGCGAGATAGTGCATGAGGCCGAAGCGCGGCATGTAGGACCCCATGCCGCCTTCAAGCATGGAGTAATAATCCGAGCGAAACTTAACTTTCACTGACTCGAGCTCTTCCGGCTCGATCCCCTGCTCTTGTAATTCGCGAATGGTTTCAGCGAAAGCGTTGATGGTCTGGTCTGCGGAATACTCCGGGCGGTGAAAAATACGCGTGACCATTTGGGTGGGGCCATTTGTATCGAAGGCGTCGAAGCTACCGTCGGTTTCAACGGCGATTTGCTTTTCGAGAACGAGCTGGCGGTAGATACGTCCGGCGCGACCGCCGTGAAGGACGCGGTCGAGCATGGTGAGGGCGTACCAATCCTGCGATTCACGCGGAGGAGCCGTGTAGCCGATGGCAAGCGCGGGGAGTGTGCCAAATGGCTCGGGAACTTCGCCGCGGCGTTCTTCTAATTGCGCTGGTTCCGAAATATCGGCGCGAGGTGGTGCAGGGCCGCGCGGAATATCGTCGAAGTAGCGCTTGGCGAGCGAGAAAGCTTCGGCGGGATCGAAATCGCCGAGCATGAGGAGCACGGCATTGTTCGGCGAGTAGTAAGTGTGAAAGAAAGCGCGAACGTCGGCGAGTGTGGCGGCATCGAGATCAGAAAAATCACCGTAGAAATTGTGAGCGTTTGGCCAATTGCGGAACGCGACGGGAGGCAGGTCGAGCCACGGGAACCCGCCGTAGGGCTGATTCATCACGTTGACGCGAACTTCTTCTTTGACCACGTCGCGCTGGTTGCGGAGGTTTTCGTCGTCCACTTTTAGGGCGCGCATGCGATCCGCTTCGAGCCATAGGACGCGCTCGAGCGCATTCGAAGGAACTGCTTCGAAATAATTCGTGATGTCGTAATTCGTGGTGCCATTGAGTAGCCCGCCGGACGAATTGATGAGGCGGATGTGCTCCATTTTCCCGGCGTTTTCCGAGCCCTGGAACATCATATGCTCGAAGAGATGTGCGAAGCCGCTGCGGCCGCGAGGCTCGAGGCGAAAACCGATTTGATAATAAACTCCGACAGTGACGAATGGAGCGGAGCGGTCGGGCGACGCGACCACGCGCAGACCGTTTGAAAGCGTGGTGTGCTCGACGGGAATGTGAAGTTTCTTTGGTGCTGAATTCAACGAGAGCCTCCCTTGGAACTCTTCAACGACTGCAAAATCCTCTTGCGCGTTGCGGCGGGCTGCTTTGCGAGCACGCGCGCGGCGAGCAGCGAGAGCGCCGCGTAGGATTCCTTGAACTCGCGCGGGTAACGGCGCAGTGCGCGGCCGTGTATTGCAATTGTGGCGTAATCGCCGCGCGAGATGGGACCGGTCCAGGCGGCTTGCGCGCCGAGCCGCTCATAATTATCGAGCATTTGGCGAATTAATGGGAGCAGAGCTTGTAGCGCGCGGCGGCGGGAAAAGCCGAGGCCGGTGAGCGTGCGAGTTGCGGCTTCGACAAGTGCGAGGCCGTGGCCTGCCACCAGGGCGCCGGCCGCGTGATAGGCAGGCTTGCTCGTGCCGCGAATTATGACTGGAATGCCGCCGAGGGCTCGCGCGATTTTTTGCCCTGTTAGGCGGGCGGCGCGGTCTCCTTCGACGGCAAAAATCACGCCTTTGAGATGCGGAGTGCCGCGGCCGCTGAAAGTCTGCATGGGATGAAGTGAGCCGGTGGAAACGCCGCCACGAGCGAGGGGCGCGAGGACGCGGCGGTCGAGCGCGCCGCTGGTGTGAAGCGCGATTTTGCTTCGGTATCTTTCGGCACGAAAATTTGCGAGCGACTTTGCGACATTTTCGAGAGCGCCGTCGGGCGTGGTGATGAGCAAGACATCGGAAGCGAGCGCTTCGGGCGTTAGACGCGCGTGCGGCGTACCACCCCCGATTGCGCGGACAGCCGCTTGCGAGGACTTTTTCGATTGTGTAATCACGGCGCCAATGCGCCACCCGAGCTGGCGGAGGCTGCGCGCAAGAGTTTGGCCGACGCGCCCTGCACCGATGATGGAAATAGTCGGTGGCATTCGACGTGATAGCATAACTTGTCCGCACTTTTTGCGGTGGAGGAAATTCGATTTTGCACTCATTTTTTATTGGGTTGGCGTTTGTGGGCGCTTTCCTGTGGGTCCTCAACGCGATTGATATCGTGCAGGGAGTTCAGAAGCTGCCGTCCATTTCGGACGTCGCGCCCCTCGCCAACGAGGAATGCCCTGCCGTTTCGGTATTGTTTGCGGCGCGCGAAGAAGAAGAAAAACTTCCCGGTGCGCTCGATACCTTTTTGGCGCTCGATTATCCCCGCTATGAAGTGATTGCCGTAGATGATCGCTCCGAAGACGGAACGGCGGAGATTCTCGACCGGGCTGCGCAATTTGATGCGCGGCTGAAAGTTTCGCACCTCAGTTTCCTGCCTGTTGGATGGCTCGGCAAACCCAACGCATTGCAGCAGGCCTACGAGCACTCGAACGGTGAATGGCTGGTGTTCACGGATGCGGACGTGCATTTTTCGCCAGACTTGCTGCGCCGAGCGTTGGCGCTAGTGCAACGCGAGCGTTGGGATCACTTAACGCTGCTCAGCAGCGCGGAAATGCATACGGTGGGCGAGAAAATCGCGCTGACATTCTTCGGTATGGGATTCGTGATTGGCGTGCGACCCTGGCGCGCGAGTGACCCGAATTCGAGGGGATATGCGGGCGTGGGCGCGTTTCAACTGATACGGCGAAGCACGTATCAGGGGATTGGAGCGCACCGGCGGCTGGCGATGGAGGTGGTGGACGACATGAAACTGGGGAAGCTGGTGAAAGAGGGAGGCTTTCGCAGCGGCGTGGGAAAGGGCTGGAAGGAAGTGAGAGTGCGGTGGCATGCGGGAGTGGGGAACATAGTACGGGGGACGACGAAGAATTTCTTTGCGGCCGCCGGCTACAATTGGGGGATTGCGTGCGTGCAGCTTGCAACGGTGCTGCTGCTGTGCGTGCTGCCGTGGGTGGCGCTGCCATTTCTGCGCGGGTGGGCGCTGGTGTTCGATTTGGTATCTGTAGGAGTGACAATTGCGACGCACGCGGGGGTTTCGATTGAGGTGGGAGTGTCGCCACTGTACGCGCTGACGGAGCCAGTGGGTGCGCTGATTTTTTCATGGATGCTGGTGCGATCTACGATTGTGACGCTGTGGAATGGCGGGATTAGCTGGCGCGGAACATTCTATCCGCTGGAGGAATTGAAACGCGGGGTGGTATGAAGGATTGTGGATTGGTCTGTTAAACGTCGCTGCCAGAAAGTCTACCCATAGGTCTCGCTTGGAACCTCACGCACTTTCCTTACGGGGCTGGAGCCCCTTTGTTTTCCGTATGTTTGTCGGAGCTAAAGCTCTGACGCCCCAACAGACAGTTTGTAGCATGAGCGCTAGCGGTAGAATGAATAACCCACGAAAATTACGTTGCTGTCCATCCCGGGATTCAGGTTTGTGCGGCCGGCGTTGGAAATATGGTGGAGCTTGTAGCCGAGCATCCAGGCGTGAGTGCGGGAGGGATTGTAATACTGGAAGCCGCCCTGAAAATCGAATGCGAAGTTGAAAAGGGTGCCGCCGGGTGCGTCTATGGGCACACGTGTCTCGGAAGCGACGAATCCGGCGGTGGAGGCGATGAAGGGCTGGAGCCGGCGCGGGCGGAGAATATTGAGTTTCAGGCCGAGTGGATTGATGCCGCCGGCGTAGACATATTCTCGAGGGCCTTCCACAAAAGTGGTGCGCGGCGGAGGCGTGGTGAAAATCGCGCTGGTGATTTTGGGTTGCAGGATCAATTCCACGGGCAGAACGTCAATGGTGTATTGGAATGACGCAAAATGATTTTCCCAGAGCGTTCTGCCGTAGTGAATGGCCAGGAGGCCCAACTGGCGGTGGCTGGTGGTGCCGATCACGTGCGGCGAATCGGGTGAGTATCCAGCCCAGACGCCGAATTCGTTTTTCGGCTGGTAATTTTCGGCGATCTGGCAGTGCGCGGCGGGGGCGGCGGCCAGAAAGGTCAGCAGGACGATTACGGCGAAAGTAGAAGCTCTCAAGAGCGCGCTCCTCAGATCAGAATTAATATCGCATTGTGTCTTGATGCGGATGGCCGAGGGCTGCGCTCAGGACATGCCGGGGGGGCAAAAGGAATAAAAGGAGCGGGCACGGAGGCATGAGGCTGGGTCCGATTCTTGTTTGTTGCCTCTGGCGCGAGTGCGCGTCCTAGGAGCACAGCGAGGTTCGACTTTGCCACAGAGACGGAGAATTGGGACATCACGTGAACCTCATCGCGCTTGTCGTTTACCAGATTGCTTCCCTTCCCTGGGCACCGGAGCTTCTTCGACCCGCGAATGCTGATTCTCAATCAACGGCGCACTGGACGGCGGCGCGGATGACTGCGGCGGAGCGGGTGCATCGAGTGTGGAAATGACGCCGAGGTCGCGCTGTTTGAGAGCGCGGATTTTATCACGTAGGGCGGCGGCGCGTTCGAATTCGAATTTTTTGGCGGCGTCGCGCATTTGAGATTCGAGGAGCGTAATGGCCTGGACGAGTTGCGCTTCGTTGGTGATTTCGCCGATGGCAGTATCGTCCGCGGGGACGGTGATGTAATCGGCTTCGACGATTCGGGCGAGCTGCATGTCCACGGATTTGATGATGGAGAGCGGCGTGATGTTGTGTTCGCGGTTGTAGTCTTCTTGTTTTGCGCGGCGGCGGTTTGTTTCGCCGACGGCTCGGATCATGGAGTCCGTCATGCGGTCGGCATAGAGGATGGCGCGGCCTTCGAGATGGCGGGCGCAGCGGCCCATGGTCTGTATAAGCGAGGTGGCGCTGCGGAGATAGCCTTCCTTGTCCGCGTCGAGAATGGCGACCAGCGAAACTTCGGGGAGATCAAGGCCTTCGCGGAGGAGGTTGATGCCGATGAGGACATCGAATTCGCCGCGGCGGAGATCGCGGAGGATACGGACGCGCTCGAGCGTCTCGATTTCGGAATGCAGGTAGCGGCAACGCACACCGACCTCGGCAAAATATTCGGCGAGATCTTCGGACATGCGTTTGGTGAGAGTGGTGACGAGGACGCGTTCGTTACGCGCGGCGCGGATACGGATCTGCTCGAGCAGGTCGTCCACCTGGCCCTTCACCGGGCGCACTTCGACTTCGGGGTCAACGAGGCCTGTGGGGCGAATTACCTGCTCGACCACGATGCCGCCTGATTTTGTCAATTCGTAGGGGCCGGGAGTGGCGGAGACATAGACGACTTGATTTTCGCGGTGCTCGAATTCCTCGAAGGTGAGCGGGCGATTATCGAGGGCCGAGGGCATCCGGAAGCCGTAGTCAACCAAAGTTTGTTTGCGGGAACGGTCGCCTTGGTACATGCCGCGGAGTTGGGGGACGGTCTGGTGGGACTCGTCCACGACGAGAAGATAATCAGAGGGAACGTAATCGAGAAGCGTGGGCGGAGCTTCGCCGGGCAAGCGGCCGGAAAGATGGCGCGAATAATTCTCGATGCCGTGACAATAGCCAATGGTGCGCATCATTTCGATGTCGAACAGTGTGCGTTGCACGATGCGTTGCGATTCAACAATTTTCCCCTGGCGGCCCAGCTCGGCTTTCCACCAGTCAAGTTCCTCGTAGATGCTCTGAATGGCGCGTTCTTTTTGTTCGGCGGGCAGCACATAGTGGGTCTTGGGATAAATGGGCAGGCGCTCAATTTCGCCGTCGCGCGTGCGGACTTCGCCGGTGAGCGGGTCAATCTTGCGAATGGCTTCAATCTGGCTGCCCCAGAGCTCGATGCGGACGCCGAGATCGTCGTAGGGCGGATAGATTTCTATCATGTCGCCGCGGACGCGGAAAGTGCCGCGGCGCAAGTCTTCGGAGCGTTCGTACTGGATTTCGACGAGCTTGCGTAGGATGGCTTCGCGGGCGATCGACTGGCCCTTCTCCAGCATGAGCATCATGCCGTAGTACGCTTCGGGCGAGCCGAGGCCGTAGATGCAGGAGACAGAGGCGACGATGATGACGTCGCGGCGCTCAAAAAGAGAGCGAGTGGCGCTCATGCGCAGCTTGTCGAGCTCATCATTGATGGTGGCTTCTTTTTCGATGTAGGTGTCGCTGGAGGGGACGTAGGCTTCGGGCTGGTAATAATCGTAGTAGCTCACAAAATACTCGACGGCGTTCGAGGGGAAAAAGGAGCGGAATTCGTGGAAGAGCTGGGCGGCGAGAGTTTTGTTGTGGGCCAGAACAATGGTCGGGCGATTGAGCTCCTCGATCACTTTGGCCATTGTAAAGGTTTTACCGGAGCCGGTGACGCCGAGCAGCACTTGGTGGCGCTCGCCATCGGTGAGCCCACGGACGAGCTGCGAAATGGCTTCGGGCTGGTCGCCACGTGGCTGGTAGTCGCTGGCTAGCTTGAATCTCATTCCGGGGCGCTTCTTGCGGCAAAATACACGCCGCTTAAACTTACTATTATAGCGCAGCTGTCCAGCGGGCAAGTCCTCAGGCTCCTACGGAGCTGAAGCTCCGATAATTTCTATATGTGAAAGCGAGAGGGTGGTCGGCTGTCGGACCAGGAAGGGGCCGGGGGCAGGATTGGGCGGGGGGTAAGCTTATCGGGATTGCTGATGATAAAGATGGCGTGAATTCGCTCGGGAGCAGACTCGATAGAGAGCACGCAGTACCGACGGCCGCGGAGATAGCTGAAGACGCCTGGCGGCTTCGGGTGCTCCTGTGGCGATCGATGCCGAAATGTGCTGAAGTAATGCGCGTCAAGAAATCGGTGAGCACATCCAAATCCCGTACTGGCGCACTCCACATCAAGCGAAGCATGCCGCGAAAGAAGGCGCCCGTCAGCCTCCAACCGAAAGCGTTTATTGCCACAATGCTGCGAACTCGTTCCGCGGGTGGCGCTGCGCCGACCAACCCGGGGGACCGCCGAGGTCATGAACTACAAGCGTGACATCCTGCAAGTTCAAAACCTCGATCACCGCCATGACTGCGCGAGCGGAACTCGTCAGTTTGATTGCGCTTTCGGGCAACCCAGAGCCCAACCCTGTCGCCGGAGCGTCGAGGCAGATGCAGCGAAAATCTTTCGATAGTCGCGCAAGGACATCCCACTAGACGTAGGAGCACACATCGGTGTGGACGAAAAGAGGAATCGGCTCCCGGCCAATGTCGGTCACGGCGATGATGGACTCTTCAACTTCGGCCCTGAAGGAGCGGAACAGTCAGACACTTTCAGGGAGCCAGCAGGGGCGGGCCAGAGGCGCCACGCGCCTCGACGGCCGGCGCGGATCTCGAGTCCGTGAGTGCACTGCCCTGCAACTCGGGTCTGAAAGCCGCCGGTGTGGGATCGGGACCGCTCATTTGTATTCACGTCGGAGACCTCATGTGTAGAGTTGATGCCGTTTCAATGATTCAGAGCGGCGCCAACCCTATTTTGTCACAGACAGCATGGGACCGCCTGCGGGGCACACTACGGCATTGCTTGCGGCTGAGCCTGCGCGGAGGCTACCGGCAGGAGCCGGATCTCGGTTTGGCCCTCGACGTGTGCGGTGTAGTTCATGCGTCCGCCGGTGCGCGTGCTTATGATGGTGAGGTTGATATCTTGCTTGCTGGTTTGCGTGGACCTGATGGTGAGCCCGGTAGAGAGGGAGATGGAGTCCAGACTTTCGCCGCTCCCGGTCCAAGTGCCAGAGGTACTCAGGCTGTTGCGACGGTAGTCTTTGGGAGTGGGATCATCGTGTGAGCGGCGGCGGAGGATTTCGACGCGGGTGAGGATCAAGGCGCAGGACTCGTCGGCCGCGAGAGATGAGGCCGCGACTGGGGGAGAGCTGGCACTGGGTTGCACAGGAGCGGCAGGATTGCCTCGCGATGATAGGGACCCGGCGGGGGCGGCCGATCGGCACGGCTCGTCGCGCAGATAGGTGGATTCTGTGCGCCAGATGAGGCCTGCGAGCGGAGTGCCGACAAGGGGCTGTTCGTTGGCCCATCTTTGGCCAAGAGCTATACCGGCCTGAGGGAATGCTGCCCCGGAGGAAAGGTTGATCATCCAGGCGCGGACGGATTGTGCCACCGATGGGTTGGAGAGGATGTCTTCAAGGCCGATGATACTGGAAAGTTTGCCGTCGGGCTCGATGATGAATTCAACGGAGCGGCCCTGGAGGCGCGCGAACTGGTCGGCGAGGGCTGCGGCTTGTGGATCGTAGGCATCGGTTTCGGAGGTGGCGTCGGATTTTTCGTAAGTGGCGCGGAGATGGACGCGGCTCATGGCGGAGCTGCTGGCGGACTGCACATTGAGAATGTCTAGACGGATGATCATGTCAGCGGATTGCTTCAGGAGTGAGGCGCCTTCGGGATTCTCGATGGGTGAGGTAGTGGTGCCGGAAGTGGTCATGCGCGTCGTAATTTCGTAACGCAGAATTTCACCGGAAGTGAATTTGGGGAGGAGATGGATGCGCTGGCCATTCGGCACCAGTTCGTAACTTGGGGTTCGCCCTAGCTCGCGAATCTCAGGGGCTAGAGCCCGATATACTCCCGCGGGTTTCTTCACGGCCGAAGCCGGGCCCTGACTAAAATCGTTCATCTGGCGACCTCTGCCCGTGGCGAAAGTGTGCGCGATGAGTGGAAAGGCGACGATGATGGCGAGTCTGATCGCGCTGAATTTCAAGGGCTTGCCGTGCGCGGGGTAGCGCGAGCGATTTGTGGGGCCGAGAGCGGGCCGGTGATCCGATAGGCCGCGATGGGAGCGTAGGGCGGATGCGGATTGTGGGCGGTCGCGCCGGTGGGAAAAACTCCCAGGCGGAAATCTAGGGTGCGGTTAAAATCAACAGTTCCTGAGCCACCGAGTTCGGCGGCGGGGCCGAGCAGCGTCAACTCTTGAAACTGGATTCTCCTTGAGGCGCAGGTGAAGGCGGAGGATGATTCGCGGAAAGATGAGCCGCCGGGGCGAGTGGAAGAGGCGCGTGCGGAATCCGGCAAGGCGAGATTACGGAGCTCGACGCCTTCCACGCGCGCGGCGCCCTGGCATTCGAGCGAGGCAAGCAGGTCGGGGCGATTTGCTCCGTGGGCGTCGAGCCCAACCTGCCCGGAGGCAGCGCCAGCAAACAGGTTTGCAAGATTTGTCGTTGCGCCGGTGAGCGCCGACAAATCCACCTGTGAGAAATCGAGACTCAGATGATACGCAGGCGTGACTAACACCTCAGCGACTAACGAGCCGGCCAATTCTCCACCGTAAAATTGGGCGTGGGCGTTTGCGAACTCGATCCGGCGGCCTGCAAGCGTTACATCTCCCTGCAATCGATGGGCGGCGAAGGGAGCGAGTGTCAATTGATCCACGGTTAGCTTTCCCGTGGCACGGAGGGAATCGGGCACGGCGTTTACGGGCGCCGGGGAATTCAGGAACGGGAGCATGCGATCGAGAAAGCTCTGGCGCCAGCGCGGGTTGAGCCAGCGGTCGAGATCGGCTGTCGAGAGACGGTCCGCCGCGAGCGCAAAATTCCACTCGGGATCGGCGTCGCGGCGGTCGAGTGTGCCAGACCAGTGTGCGCCGAAAGCGCCCGCTGAGGCGAGGGCGAGATGGCGGGCGTCGGACTTCCATTCTCCATGCGCGCGAATCTGCTCGACCGGCAAGTTCAAGAATGGGGCGACCAGCGAAACGCCTTGTGCTCCGGTGCCCCAATCAATCGTTCCAGTCGGCTGTGCTTGCCAGGGGAGCATTCCTCCGGACCAATGGAAATCCCAGCGCACGGGCCCTGCGGCGTCCCATCCGCGCGAAATATCCCAGCCAAATGCGCCGGCTGCGACAATCAGATCCCTCACCTGCGACAAGTTCGCAGTGAGGCGCACGGAGGCGAGTCCGTTTGAGCGCTGCTTGCGCGTCGCTTCAAGGCGGACAGATCCCCCTCCGGGGCCGAATGTGAGTGTCAGCGGGTCGAGGTAATCGAGGCCATGGTCATAGTGCACATCCAATTCGCTTAAATAGGCGTGAGCACGCAGGCGCGAGGTTGTAATTTCAGTGCCGAGGTTATCGGCTTGGGCATTTACTAACTGCAGCGGCCAGCCGGTGAGAAAACCCCTGCCTTCCACGACGCCGCGGACGGAAAGGTCGTCGGCAATGCCCGCGCGAAAGGCTCGTAACCAGGCAAGTACGTCGCCCAGATCGATCACAGCCGAGCGAACTTCGAGGCCGAAAGCAGGAACCGGGCGCTTCTGGGGGATCCCTGGGGCAGCCCAAGATATTCCTCCCCGTGCGCGAGCATTCGAATGGGGCGTTTCGAGCGTGACGTCCTCGAACGAGATGCCTGAAGACATCGGACTCCAGTGCATCTTCGCAGTGAGGTTTACTGCAGGATTATCCGCACGCAAGGAGAGATCCCAGCGGTGGAGTTGGCGGAGTTCGGCGCGGCCCTGGAGGAGCCAGTCGGCGGCGTCGGTCTGGGCCGTCAACTGGAGCGCGAGGGTGCCGCGGATGCCGTAGTCATAGTTGCGGGCGAGGCGCAGGACATCGGGGATGGACGCGCCGGTCCACGACAGATCGAGGTCGGCGGGGCGGAGGCGAGAGGATGTGCCGCCCACGTGGCCGCTTAGGTGCAGAGTCCCCGCCTGTTGCGAGATCACTGCGGCGCGCATGGGCGTAGCCTGGAGATCCAACTTCCAGCGGCCGGGACCTTCGGGCTCGAGATATCCTTTCACGGCCATGAAGGCGAAGGGCAATTTCTCGTCACCGCGCTTGAAATTGATGCGGCCCGAGTTCACTTCAATGCGCGTGAAACGGAGAGGAGAAGAAGGAGGAAGCGGGGGGCCGATTGGCGCGGAGGTGCCAGGGGGAGCAGATGGTCGCGGCAGCCATTCGGCGAGGTTCCAGTCGCGGTTCGAGTCACGAACTAGATTCAAGCTGGGATGGCCGAGTGAGAATGTTCCGAATTCGAAGCGTCCACGGAGGAGACTCAGCCAGCGCAGGCGCATGGTGAGAGATTCAGCGCGTAAGAAATATTCCTGCCCGAAACGGGGATCTTCCGCGACGGTAATGGATCGGGCTTCGAGTGTTGGCCAGCCCCAGAGACTGAAATCGTAACGCGCGACTTCGACAGGACGCCCGAAGGCCGATTCCAGGCGGGCGGTGATATTTCTCTGCAAGCGGCTGTGGCGGATCAGCAGTGAGATGCTGGCGTCGGCCGCCCAGGAAAAAAGTACCAACAAAAAAATCAGCTTGGGCCAGCGCTTCCAGGCAGACTTGCGCACCTTTGCAGGGGCCTCCGTCCGCATCATCGATTCTGAGAGATTGTTTGCCAAAGTGAGACGTTGTCACGCCGGATGACCGCCGGCCTGTTCCTTATACCCAACCTATCGAGCCTATGCATCACGCTTGTTCTTGGCAAGAGGGTTGTTGGGCGACGGTCGGCCAGCGAACGGACCGCGCGGGCAGGGGGCTAACTGAATCGAAGGGCTGGCGTCTATCATGGACAAGAACGTGAGTTTGATCCGGCACGGAATCTTGAGTGGGAGGAAATCATGTCCATCTTGATGCTAGCTGCGCTTGTGCTGGCCGGAAATCTCGTTGCGTTTGAGCAGAATGAGCGGCCGAAGGCGGTGTACGATTTCTCGATCTCGCGAGAAGAGAAAATCAAACTAGCGGAGAGCGCTGCGCCGCCTGAAATTTCGGGTGCCGCTACGGCGTACATTCTCGAGCGGACCGGGTACGTGAAAGTGCGTGAGGGAACAAACGGGTTTTCATGTTTTGTGGACCGGCAAACTCCACTGAACTCAGAGCCTACATGCTTTGACGCTGAGGGGAGTGCGACGACGCTGCCGACCAGATTATTGGTGGAGGAGATGCGCGGCGCAGGCAAAACGGAACTGGAGATCAACGCGGCGATTGAGGCGGGTTACAAGTCGCGGAAATTCCAAGCGCCGAGGAAACCTGGGATTGTATATATGATGTCGCCCTCGGCTTACATTTACATTGCAGAGAAAAATGTCATGGCCCACGTTCCTCCGCATTTGATGTTTTATGCGCCTTATGCGACGGACAAAGATATCGGGTCTCCGCCACCGACGGCCAACATGCCGCGTTTGATCAGGGCGGGGCAGCCGGATGCCTACATTATTGTTATACCGGGAGACCACGCGGGGCATTAGGGGTGCCTGATGCTCATGAAATCGAGTCTGGCCATTCCCCGCGTCAACCTTACAGGAGGCGGGAAATAAACGCGCGCGGTAAAACCAAACTCGCTGACTCCGGGACTAGGAACCCGTCACGGGAATTAAGGGGGTATCAGCCTTGGCTATGAGCGGGCCTTTAGCATCGAGCACCGGGTCCAGCTCGAGGTACCGTTTGTGCGACCAAGAAAACGAGTACAGTGGCCGGCGCCTGACGTCGGCAATGATCAGCCGTTCTCCCTGGAATGCGCTGTCCGCCTCCGCAGGCTTTCCAAGGTTCACAGAGTAGCCGACCTTACATTTCGGCTGAAATCCAAAACCCCGCAGCGAAAGGTGCACCGGAGATTCCACGCCACCGGTTGACATCTCTAGCGCGTTGGGCGGCTCAATGGAGTCTGGTGTAATGTTTTCGATCCGGGGCTTCCAAACAGACGTAGGGGGACGCCGCCGACCTACGGCCAGCCACTTGCTTTCCCCGTTTGGACATTGCAATCGCAATCTCACCGCGAGGCCGATTTCGATTGTCTTGTTTACCTTGAAGTCCGGGTCCTCAAAGGATGTGGTTGGAACGTCCATCGGTGCTAATGCGACGGCATTGGTCCTAAGCTCCAGATCTGCCGTTTTCACAAGCCCTTGGGCGCCATTTTGATAGGTAACATGAAATGTCCCAACAGTTACTTTATTATCACAAAACCGCACAGCCCCGGGAGTGACGGCCAGAATCTGAGTCGAGAAGCCAGCACGGACACCAGTATCCCGCTCAGGGGAAACAGCAGCGGATCGAGGTTCCCGGCTGCGTCCGATCAGCAGGGCAGCGAGCAGCAGTAAGGGAATGAACCGTTCCTGCTAGGTATTGAGCCGACTCAGCAGACCTCTCGTTGCACTCTTCGACCAGAATTTCCTCTAGATCTCAAAAACGGCATGGTAGTACACCCGGCTGGCCGGGTCGCGACCCTATGATACGGCTTCAATAGGAAGCACTCCCTCCGGTCTGCGATCCGTTAGTGGACTTCGTGGAACATGCGGCGCCAGCGGGTGCGTGTAGGGAGGTGGAGGAGCGAATCGGCGAGGCCGCGGAGGACGCCACCGATACCGCGGTCGCTGTAATCACCGGAAGTAGCTTGGACGGACCAGTAGATGAGCAGGGGGCGGCCCATGATGGCGTCGCGGTCAACGAAGCCCCAATAGCGACTGTCCCAACTGCGGTCGCGATTGTCACCCATGGCGAAATAGTGGTTCGCGGGAACGACCAGCTCGCCATGGCTCACATTCTGGAGAATTGTCTCAGCCCATTCGGGGCGCAGGCCAACTTCGACGAAGTAGGGATCGGTGGGCGGAAAATCGTCGCCGAAGGAATCCTGGCTCCCCGGATCGTGGACCACGTAAGGTTCGGCGAGCGCTTGGCCATTGATGTAAACCTGCTGCTTGACGATGCGGATGCGGTCGCCCGGCAAACCGATGACGCGCTTCACGTAGTGCGGATGATCGTCAAAGGGAAATTTGAAAACGATGATGTCGCCGCGACGAATGGAACGGTAGGGCAGAATTTTTTCATACCATGCGCCGCGCCCTTCAAAAATAAATTTGTTCACCAACAGGTGGTCCCCCACTAGCATCGTGGGCTCCATGGACTGCGAAGGAATCTTGAAGGCCTGAACGATGAAGGTGGTGCCGAAAAGGGCGAGGAGCACGGTGACCAGAAGCGATTCCATATACTCCGCGAAGGTGCTCTTGCGGGCTTCCTGGTGGTCGTGCAGGGGCGCTTCGATCCCTCCAGCGGCTGTGGCTTCTAGGTCCATACGCTCTCGATAGACAATCTCATAATTCTCACTAGGACTCTCAGAGAGTTTTTTCAGGCGTTAAAGCCCCCTCGAGTTTCGCGCGAATTCCCGGAGCTGAAGCTCCGACCCCCCTAAGAGGCGGTGCAATGAATGAGTCTCACACATTTGGTGGGCTGGCTTCGAGGGCTTCGAGGGCGAGCAGGGCTGCGGCCTGTTCGGCTTCCTTTTTGCTGCGGCCTGCGGAGCCGGCGAGCATTTGCCGGCCGAGCCAGACTTCGACTTCAAAAGTTTTCTGATGATCGGGGCCCGTTTCGTTCTGAAGGCGATATTCGGCCGGCCCGAGGCCACGCTGCTGGAGCCATTCCTGCAGCGCGGATTTGTTGTCCTGACGCTCGAGGCCTTCGATGTGGCCCTCCAGCGCGGGCGCGAGCAGTGTGCGTTCGAGAAAAGCTGCGGCCGCGGCGAGGCCTGCGTCCAAGTAAATTGCGCCGACAATGGCTTCATAAGCGTCAGCGAGCAGGCGCTTCTTTTCGCGGCCGCCGGTTTTTTCTTCGCCCGGGCCGAGACGCAGGTGGCTGCCGAGTTTCAGGCGTTTCGCGGCGGCATGAATGGAAGAGGCGCTGACGAGACGCGCGAGGCCCTTCGACAGCTTTCCCGAATCCCACTCAGGAAATGTGTGGCAGAGACGCTCGCTCGCGACGAGCCCGAGAACGCGATCACCGAGGAATTCCAGGCGCTCGTTGTCCGTGCCGCTGCTGCTCTGGCGGTGCGAGCGATGCGTGAGCGCGCGATCGAGGCTCTCCGCGTGCTCGAAATGATAACCGAGGATAGCTTCCAGCTCCTGGCGCTCCTCCTCGGTCATGGTTCAAAGGCCTCGATTACGGCTTGGGCTGCGCTGCTGCCAGTTTCTTCGCGTCGCTTTCCTTGGATTTGCAGCGATCCTGCATGCTGCCTGGACTTTGCGCGCACTTGTGGAAAGAATCCGCGGAGTCGGAATACTGCTTCAGCGCGGACTGGCCCACGCCCATGATGTAGAGATCCACCGGATCGGGATTCGTCTCGCCTGCGAGGGCCAGCTTCATCTGGGCCACGGAGTTTGTGACGTCCTGCCGGCGGAAATAGACCAATCCCAACGCACTGTGAGCCTGCGATTCGGCGGCCCCCTTGGCTTTTGCGAATTGTTCATCGGTGGTCCCTTCGGGCTTGGGCATGGAAGGGAGCAGATCTAAGGCCTGCTTCTCATAGGCCTCAGCCTTGTCGAGGCGCCTGTCTGCATCCATGTCGTTGGGATCGTAGAAATGAGGGATCACCCAGCCGACCAGGACAAGCACGTGAACGTCTTTGGGATTCAATTGGAGGGCTTTGTCGGAGGCGGCGTACAGTTTGGTCATGTCTTGTTTCTCATAGTAGGCCTCAACCAAACGGGAATAGACGGATTGGGTGTAAACGCTGCTCGGGTACTTCTGGAGAAACGCTTCGCCGAGCTTTATCTGCTGGTCCGCGGCGTCCGGTTTGACGTCATGGAAGGCCTGATAGGCCTTCTGTTCATCCGGGTCAACTGAGGAAGTGTCGATCGCGGCGGGGGCCTTTGCGGGTGCCGGAGCAGCTGCCGCCGGAGCGGCCGTCTTAGGAGGCGTCTGCTCCTGCGCGAACAGGCAAGGTGCGATGGCCAGGTTGCCAGCGAGCAAGATTCCGAGGATTTGAATGCCACAGCGAATTGAAGGAACGTTCATCTGCTTCACCTTCCTTAGTAGGATATCCTTAACCGCGAGTCAAAGAGAGATCCCGGGGCTATTGTGGCTCATTTGCTTTGCTAGTGGCCTTATCAGTCTCGTCACGCGCATGAGAGCTGTATTTTTGTTCGACGCCGCGCTGCGCAGCCACGTAAGCAGCCTCTGGCGCGCCTGTGACAGCAAGAGCGGCGCGATATTCAGCGAGCGCTAGATCGCGCTCGCCCTCCAAATCATTGATCCTCCCCAAATACACGTGAGACCAAGCCAGAATGGACGGATCCGCCGGCTGTCCAGAATTCTGTGCAGCAGATGACGCGGGAACGGACACCAATTTTTCAAATAATTCCCTTGCGCGGCCTGCCCTGCCGCCGAGCACAGAAGCGATGGCCAGACCATACACTGCGCGCGAGTCGTCCGGATATTTTGCCAGGACTTTCTCAAATATTTCCTCGGCCCCAGCGTGATCCTTCGCAGCGATCTGGCGATTCCCTTCCGCAAGCCAGTTCTCTAACTCCGTAACCTGGGGCTTCGATTCAGCGGCATCTAATTTTGAAGCCGTGGCCGGTGTTGCGGTTGCATAGCTGATGGCCTGCAAGCGCTTCTGTTCGGCGGCAACGTCAATGCCTGCGATCAGGTCGGGGAAATAATACGACATTGCAGGCTCCGCTTTTTCAAATTTCTGCAATCCAGCGACCAGCGCGCGCACCAGAATAAAGCCGGACTGATCAGCATCGGTGAGGGCCGTTTCCAATTGAGCCGGCGGGAGGTGGCGGAGACGGAGTTCGACAGCCTTGATGAAGCATTCATCGGTGAGGGCCATGAAATCGGTGCGATATTGCACGGGTAAGCGGGGCGCGCGGGCGGCGATATTCAAGAGCGCATTTTTGGAATCTACTTCTTTCCGGTGCTGCAAGGGAAACGGATCGAGCACGAAATGGAGATAGGCATGCTGAATCTCGCCGAGTGGAATCGGAGAACCGGTGCCCACGACAATATCGTAATTGTCGCCAATGTTGCGAAATATCGCGCGGTTGCCGGCGAGAGGTTCGACGTACACGTTGAAGTCCCGATGGTAAACGGGCTTCAACAATTCGCGCAAATAAGCATTTGTACCGGTGACGATCTGCCGCACAGGCAATTGATAACGGGCGGCCGCGCGAACATACTCGGGTTCGATGGCGGCCCAGCGGTTTTCGAGCTGCGCTTCGAGATAAAAATTGACGAGGATCTCCCGGAAATCTTCAATAGCGACAACTTCCGGCGGGAGCATCCCGCGCTTCACCAGATAACGGAATTGAGGGGGCGCTCCGGCGAACAGCGCGAAAGCGACATAGCGCGAAAGTGATTCGCCCTGGTCACCAAGAAGATGATCGCTATAGAATTGTCGCAACGCGATGGTGGCCGGCCCCTGCATCTTGAGGAGATCGGCGCGAAGAGCAAGGCGGGATGGAGTCTCGGCCAGTGTACTTTCGTCGGCGGCGAATCCGGCGGCATCGAGCGCACACATGGTGGAGAACAACTGGACGCTGGGTTGGACGTTGATGCCGGTGTAATTAATCAGTGTTTCGCGCTTCTCCTGGGCGTGGGCGGAGAATGCACCCAGAAACAGAGCCGCGAGGAATGCGAGAGAGGACGGCGTGTTCAAAAATTTTCGGATGTAGGAACTCCTCAATCTCTTTGATGCGGGCGAACAAACTGTACTGGGCGAATTCGGCGGAGTCAAGCCAGGTAGGAAGAGTGAGGTGAATATGCGCCCGACCTACAGGTTGCACTGTATTCTCATCTGGCTGCTTTCGGTTGACGATTATAGGGTTAGTGGGGACAATAGGGATCCCCAGGACGCGGCGTTGGAATGCTCAAATTCGGGAGAAAACACATGATCACGTTCAGAAAACGTGCGGTAACGCTCGTAATGCTTCTCTGCGTCGCGGTAGCACTGTGCGCTTTTGCGCCTCGCGCGACCGCCGATGATGACGATCCTCCATCCCGGGTTGCGCGGCTGGCCTATGCAATGGGTACCGTTTCATTTCAGCCGGCGGGAACCGAGGATTGGGTGACGGCGGGCCTCAATCGGCCTATCACCACGGGCGACAAAATCTGGTCAGATAGTGATGGCCGTGTTGAACTACAGCTCGATGGTTCATTGATCCGACTGTCCAACAACACCGGTTTTTCATTCCTCAATCTGGCCGACAACATCACGCAGATTCAATTGACCGCGGGTACTGTTCTCGTGCGAGTGCGACGCTTGGACGACAACGAGACGTACGAAATTGATACGCCCAATTTGGCATTTTCGGTGCTGCGGCCCGGCCTGTACAGAATCAGCGTAAACGAGGACGGGGGCTCGACCGCCATCAAGATTCGCAGCGGCCAGGGCGAAGTCACAGGCGGAGGAACGGCATACACCATCCACCCAAACGATTCTTACACGTTTCGCGGCAGCGATCAGTTGAACGCGGATCCTAGCGACTACGGCAACCAAGAGGATCAGTTTGATAATTGGTCTGGAAGCAGAGACCGTCACTGGGAGAACTCTCCCTCAGCGCGTTACGTCTCAGCCGATGTCGTCGGTTATGAGGATTTGGACGATCACGGCTCCTGGCGCCACACACCTGACAACGGTGACGTGTGGTTCCCACACGCTTCCGTCCAAGGCTGGGCTCCCTATCACTACGGGCATTGGGACTACATCGAACCATGGGGATATACCTGGGTGGATGACGAACCTTGGGGCTTTGCGCCATTCCACTACGGCAGGTGGGTGAACTACGAAGGCGCGTGGGGCTGGGTGCCAGCCCCGCCGCGTGTCGAGGGCGCCGTCTACGTGCGACCTGTGTACGCGCCTGCATTGGTGGCATGGGTCGGAGGCCCGCACTTCGCAATCGGCGTTGGAGTCGGAGAGGGATTTGCGGCGGGCGTGAGCGTGGGGTGGTTCCCCCTGGGCCCACGCGAAGTGTACGTGCCGTCCTATCGCGTGAGCCGCGAATACGTAAACAACGTCAACGTATCGAACACCAGAGTAAACACGACGGTTGTGAACAACTACTACAACACCACCATCGTAAACAATAACGTGAATGTGACGAACGTGAAGTACGTAAACCAAAGCGTGCCGGGAGCGGTAGTGGCAACGACGCCTCAAGCTTTTACGTCCGCGCAACCGGTGGCGAAGAATGCAGTGAAAGTGGACCAGCGAGAAGTAGCCAGCGCACCCGTCAGAGCCTTCACGCCGGCAGCTGTTCCTGCGAAGCAAGCAGTTCTCGGAACGGGGAAGCCTGCCTCCATGCCTCCGCCCGCAGTCGCGAGACGCGCGGTGGTCGCAAAGGCAACGCCGCCTCCACCGCCTCCTTCGTTTGAAAACAGACAGGCGGCTATCAAGAATAATGGCGGTAAGCCGCTGTCAGTGGCTCAAGTGCGCCAGATAGCGCCCGCCGCCGCACGCCAGGAAGCCCCAGTCAAGATCGCTCCGGCGGCGAAGCCCGTCGCACCGCCAGCGGCGCAAGCGAACCGGCCAAGCCAGCTGCCCAACGAGCATCCGGCTGGTCAACCGGCGCAGGCCACGCCGAATGCCACAAGCAAACCTGCCCCGACGCCCAGTCGTCCTGCCGACCGCCCGGCGGATCGTGCAGCAAACCCCAACAACGCTACTAAACCCGCGGAAACCAACAGACTTCCTGCCCCAAACAAGACTCCAGAAGCGGCGGCCAACAATTCGCGACCCTCGGACCGTCCGGCTGACCGGCCTGCGCCGTCTAACAATGCGAATCAACCACCAAACAAGCCGGTGACTCCAGGCACCGTTCCGCCTCCGAACCGAGCGGCCGACCGGCCGACAGACCGTCCGGCTGACCGGCCTGCGCCATCTAACAATCCGAATCAACCACCAAACAAGCCGGTGACTCCAGGCACCGTTCCGCCTCCGAACCGAGCGGCCGACCGGCCGACGGACCGTCCGGCTGACCGGCCTGCGCCATCTAACAATCCGAATCAACCACCAAACAAGCCGGTGACTCCAGGCACCGTACCGCCTCCGAACCGAGCGGCCGACCGGCCGACGGACCGTCCGGGCAATTCGAACGTTCCTTCTAACCCGCCGCAGCCCAGCCGAAATGCACCCGCTCCGGCGGTCCGCCCAAATGAGACTCCGGCTCCAGCCCGGCCCCCTGTTCAACCCCCGGCCAATGCTGGCTTGGACAGGAAGCACCAGCAGGAGCAGGATCAACTACGCGCAAAGCAAGATCAGGAGCGGCAGAAAGTTCAGGAGCAGCAACAGCAGGAACGCGCGAGGCTGGACCAGCAAAAGGCGGATCAGGCCAAAAAACAGCAGGTCGAGCAGCAGCATCAGCAGCAGGCGCAGCAGTTGCAGCAAAAACATGCGGAAGAGCAAAAACAGCTGCAGCAGAAGCAGCAGCAGGAACGACAGAACCAATCAAAAACGCAGAAGGAAGATCGACCTCCAGAGAAAAAACCTTGATCGCGGCTGACTAGCTCTCGGCAAGGCACATTACCCGACAGCACCGCCTTGGGCGCGTATCGTCGGTGTGAACGGACGATTCGGCCTGAACTTTACAACACGAGGTCGATGCCAGGCGGACTAGCAGGTCCCTGTGAGCTTTTAGAAGGTTTGGAAATCAGAGGGTGAGCCCGTGAGGTATGAAGCTGCGATGCGGCATTTGCGGTTCACAGTCGCGCGGCCTAGTTGCCTGATGAAGGCGGAAGTTGAAGTGGCTTCGATCGGCTTTTCGTGGAAGTCAGACCCGCTCGAAAGATGGAAGTCCGACTTGGCGATCATTGGGGGAGAAGTCACCGGGCCCTATTACGACAGCTGAGTGGCCAAAGGGCGCAGTCGGGACGAGCGGATCCGTTACCCGCGGACGCGGACTTCGCTGAAGCTGAGCATCACGCGGCCCCCATCTGTCGGCCGGCCGAAACTGAATTGCGGGCGGAAACGGGAGAATAGCAAAACTTGGTCCAGCTGGCGCTCGACATCGGGAGTGCTGGCGCCGGAGAGAACCTTGAAGGAAACAACTTGCCCCTGCGAATTGAGTGTTGCTTCGACCAGCAGGACGCCGGAATCCGGACGGCCCTCTCGAGTGAACGCGCCGGAGACGGGGAACGGAGCGAGACTTTCGAGGCGCGCGGGTTGAATAGTGTTGATCGGCAGATCGTTGGGCACAATCCCGCCGAGAGGCATGCCGACAATAATGTTTTGCACCAGGAGCACGAAGACTACAAGGGCGGTGAGAATTCCGCCTGTCGCGGGGACGGCAAGCGGCTCGAGGATGTTTTCGAAGACCAGAAGCGCGCGCGCCCACATGCGACGAACGCTGGCCCACGCGGGCTGGACTTGCGCAGCTTGCGCGCGAATCTGCCATGCCAAATCCGCGGGAGGTGCGACGGCTACCGCTTGCGCGAGATGAGACGACAAACGGCGGTAGCTTTCCAGTTGCACGCGGCAGCCGTCGCAGACAGAAAGATGCTCACGCAAGCGGGCATGATCGCGCGAGCTGATGGCGCCATCTAGATATCCCGGCAGGCGGCGTTCCGCTTGGCAGCAATTCATCGCCCACCTCCGCGCGGCTTCGCTGATTCACAGATGGCGGCGCGAGCCGCGATTGGTGCGGGGGAAGCATCTTGCATGGATGCACGGCGGCGCGAAGCGCGGGCTTCGGTGAGCGTCACGCGCGGTGCGATTGCCTGCGTTTCCGAAAGATGCAGAACGGGGTCGAGAGCTTCTTTCAGCAGTCGGCGCCCGCGCAAGATGCGTGACTTCACAGTTCCAACAGAAACTTCCAGCACTTCAGCTACCTCTTCGTAAGAGAGTCCTTCGAGATCGCGCAGGATGACGGCACTGCGAAAGATTGGCAGGACTTGAGCCAGTCCTCGGCGGACGGTAGCTTGCGTTTCGTGCGCTTCGTACTGTTCCAGCGGCGTGGCTTCCCCGTCCTTTAGCTCGATCACAGGGCCCAGGCCTTCCCCTTCGGCGTCGATTGAGATCTGTTGGCGGTGATGGCGCCAGAACCAGCGGCGATGGTTGAGCGCCTGGCGCACCGAGATGCGGTACAACCAGGTCTTGAGCGAGCTTCCGCGCCGGAAACCGCGGATGCCGCGAAAGGCTCGCAGGAAAACTTCCTGAGTGACGTCGCCTGCGTCAGCAGGGTCATCCAGGATGCCATACACGAGGTTGAACACACCCGCGTGATAGTGGGTGACGAGCCAGTCGAATGCCGCGTCGGATCCCGCCTGGAGCTCAGTTACGAGCTCGGCTTCATTGCGGCCCCACGGCAACGATTGTGCAAGGTCAGACATGGCCTGCGCCGCGTCTCCTTCAGCGCGTGTGCCTCCATTGGTTAGACACCGAATCGCCTTGTGATGTTGCAAGGATAGCAGGAAATTCGTACGGCGGTATGCAACCGAAGTACTACGAAGTCCTAGGATTCATTTAGACATAACTCTTTTTCTTTAAATGAATTACGGGCCGTGCCCTGTTGGCCCCTAAAGTCGCGCAGAGAAAACATGCGGTAAGATTAAGCGCGTTTGAAATGGTGGAGCCGGCGGGGTTCGAACCCGCGACCTCCTCGATGCCATCGAGGCGCGCTCCCAACTGCGCTACGGCCCCACGGAGCAGAGCTAAGACCCTGTACTTTTATAGCATCTAGAGAGTTACAGCGTCAAACGATTGGGATGAGCCGGGCGTCATTTCGCTGTTTTGAACCAGGAATAGCCGATGGAAAACAGGAAAGTAGCGTTGTAGCCCGGATTGTGATTCCCGAGACTGGCGCTCGAAAGATGGCCCACTGCGCCTTCGAGCTGTAAGGCACGGCCGGGGCGCGTGAAAATGTGAACCCCAAAAACGCCCTGGGAGGTGAAATTGACGTAAGAAGTATCGCCGGGCGGAATATTGCCGCGGCTGAAAACGACGCCGCCTGCTGCGGCGACGTAAGGAGCAAGAGTTTTTCCGCTGGTGAAATTCCACTGCCAGATTGCGGGCTTGATGCCGCCGCCATAAACGGCGTTCTGGGGCGGGAAGACAACGTAGAGCGGCATGATATCCACAGCCCATTCGAAGTTTCCGCGCATCCACCCGGACAGGTGATCATGCGTGAGGATTCGGCCCACGCGGCCGCCGGCGAAGAAGAACTGAGTGTTGTCGGACTTGCCGAGGCCGGTGCCACCGCCCGCGAATGCGCCGAACTCCCATGTCCCGCGGGTGAGCGAGGTGGAGGGCAGGTCCTGAGCCGCGCCTGCGGATGCGAAAAGCAAGGTCAGGAACATGCCTAGGAAGATTTTCATTTTTGCCCGCCTCGTTCTTGATGTCGCGTGGGTGCCAATGGAAGCCGAGAGCGTAAGTCAGGAGGGCGCGGCGGTCAAGCACTGAACTCGGAGGAAGAGAAAGGGCGCGCGAATTTTGGGGGGTTCGGCTTACAATACGCGGCCTATGGCAAAAATAACTTTTCTGGGCGCAGCGGGGACGGTGACGGGATCGAAATACCTGGTCGAGGCCGGCGGGAAAAGACTACTGGTGGATTGCGGGCTATTCGAAGGGCTGAAGGAACTCGAGCAGCGGAATTGGCAGAATCTCCCGGTGGATCCCGCCACGATTGACTGGCTGCTTCTGACGCACGCGCACATTGACCACACCGGATACATTCCGCGAATCGTGCGCAATGGATTTCGCGGACCGATTTACGCAAATGTGGCGACGATTGAATTGTGCAATCTGCTGTTGCCGGATTCCGCGCACCTGCAGGAAGAAGACGCGCAGTACATCGCAAAGAAGGGCTACAGCCAGCACAAACCGCCGTTGCCGCTCTACACCGTTGCGGACTCGCAGAGCGCGCTCAAGCAATTCACACAGATTCCACGCGCTGATGCATTTACGATCAGCCCACAATTCTCCTTGCGGCCGCACGATGCCGGACACATTCTGGGTTCGACGTGGCTGGAGCTGACCATCACGGAAAGCGGCAAGCAGACGCTGGTCGTTTTTTCGGGCGACGTCGGGCGCTACAACCAGCCAATTTTGAAGGATCCTGAACCGCCCACACGCGCAGATTATTTGCTCTGCGAATCAACCTACGGGGACCGCGATCATCCGACAGGGTCGGTGACAGACGCTTTGGCTGACGTGATTAGCAGGACGGCCGCACGGGGAGGCGTGGTGGTGATCCCGGCGTTCGCAGTGGACCGGACGCAGCAAATTATGTACTACCTGCGGGAACTCCAGGACGAGAAGCGAATTCCGACCCTGCCCGTATACCTGGATAGTCCGATGGCCATCAAAGTGACGGATTTTTATGTTCGGCATCGCGAGGATCACAAGCCGGAATTCGTGAGGGAGGAGGACAGCGGAAACAAGGACCCGCTGAACATGCTTGAAGTACATATGATGCGCGCGGTGGAGGACTCGAAGAAAATCAATGAAGTGAATACACCGTGCATCATTGTTTCGGCAAGCGGGATGGCGACAGGGGGACGCGTGCTCCATCATCTGGCGCAGCGGTTGCCGGATTCGCGAAATACGGTCTTGCTGGTGGGCTACCAAGCCGAAGGCACTCGGGGGCGCGCACTGCAGGACGGCGTGAAGACTGTGAATCTTTTCGGCCAGCAAGTGGCGGTGAGCGCGGAAATTTCAACGATTGGGCAGCTCTCGGCGCACGCGGGGAAAAGCGAGCTGCTGCGATGGCTTTCAGGGTTTCAGGCGGCGCCAAGGCAGACGTTTTTGGTTCATGGCGAGCCGTTGGCGCTGAATTCTCTTCGTGACACGATTGTCAGCCAAAATCATTGGCAGGTCACGATTCCGGCACATTTGCAAACGTTCGATCTGTAATCTTGGCCTGCAAACAGAAACTGAAAATTCCCCCGCCGTGACGCCGAGACCGCGGAGAAAATCTAAGGCGAAAGGGAGACTACCCGTTCATGTGCGCGAATGCGGGGATTTCGCTGAGATGAACTCCGAGTACGAACACAGGGTGGGGGGCGACGCGACCCCAGCGTGTGAGATCCCACTTAGCCCGGATGTAACGAATCTTCTGCTGCATAGCCAGGTCGAGGACTTGGCGCGTTTCGCCGCGATAAAAGCGCTGGGGCATTTTCAGGAGCGGAAGTTTTCCCCAGTCCTGGCCATCAACGGAGCCCCAGATGGAGATGTCTACGGATTCCTGCTCTAGTTGGCTGGTGATGATCATGGAGCACAGGAACGTGCGCGACTGACTGGTGCCGATGTTGTGCGACTCACCTTCGCCATTCGATGAAAGGCGCGTGCCGGATGGTATCAGATCGAATTCCATGTCGACGCGGCTGTCTCCGCAGCAGAAAACACGATGGATTCTAACACAAGTGGACTGATTTATTTCGAGCCGACCACCGACCCGGGTGTGAGCTTTGCCAAACGCTCGGCGGCGGCTTGGAATGTCTTTTCCGTCTTGCAAAATGTGAACCGGACGTGCGTGCGCCCGTGGGCGGCATCCTGGTAGAAGCTGGAGCCGGGAACGGCGGCGACGCCGATTTCCTTCACCAAATATTTTGCGAAGGCGATGTCGTCCGGGAATCCGAACTGCGAGATGTCGGTCATGATGTAGTAGGCGCCGCGGGGTTTGAAGCAGCGGAAGCCCGCGTTGCTGAGGATTCCGAGCAAGCGGTCGCGCCGCGCGAGATATTCGCTGGCAAGTGTTTCGTAAAAGCAGGCTGGGAATTTCAGGGCCAGTGCGCCAGCCTCCTGAAGGGGGGCGGCTGCGCCTACGGTAAGAAAATCGTGGACCTTGCGAATTGCGGAGGTTACTTCGGGGGCAGCGAGGGCCCACCCAACGCGCCAGCCGGTGACGCTGTAAGTTTTCGAGAGCGCGTTGATGGTGATGGTGCGGTCCCGCATGCCGTCAAGTGTGGCCAGGGAGATGTGCTGCGCGCCATCGTAGAGCATGTGCTCGTAGATTTCATCAGTAATGGCGTACGCATCCCACCGGATGCAGAGGTCGCGGATGGATTCCAGTTCACTGGTCTTGAAAACCTTTCCCGTTGGATTATTCGGCGTGTTCAGAATGATGGCTTTTGTCGCCGGACCGAATGCAGCGGCTAGTTCGGCGGGATCGAATGTCCAATCGGGCGGATGAAGTTTTACAAAGCGTGGCGTGGCACCTGAGAGAATCGCATCGGGACCATAGTTTTCGTAGAAGGGTTCGAAGATGACGACTTCGTCACCGGGATTGATGATGGCCATCATGGAAGACATCATGGCTTCCGTTGAACCGCAGCAGACGGTGATCTCACGCTCGGGATCGATGGTGATTCCCTGCCAACGTTGAAATTTTTCGGCGATGGCGTCGCGCAGAGATTTCGCGCCCCAGGTGATGGCGTACTGATTGATGTCGGCAGCGATGGCATCCTGGGCGGCGCGTTTGATTTCAGCGGGAGCTGGAAAATCAGGGAATCCCTGCGAAAGATTGACGGCATTGTATTGCAGTGCGAGGCGCGTCATCTCGCGGATGACGGATTCAGTGAACTGGCCGGCCTTAGCGGAAATTCTGTCGTTCGCGGCCACGGCGCGGTGCGGGCTTGTGGGATTCATTGGTCACCCCGTAAATCTTGCGATAAATTTCCGCGTTGCGCGTGACGATTTCGACATAGTCACGCGTTTCGGTGAACGGAATTGAATCCACAAATTCCGCGATCTCGCGAAAGGACTGGCCGGCGTTCCACTGCGCGACGCGCTCTTCACCTGCATTGTACGCGGCTAGAGCGGATTCCACATTGCCAAAAGATTTCTGCAGGCCGGAGAAATAAATTGTACCGAGGTGGATATTGTAATCAGCATCGAAGAGTTGCGCGCGCGCGTACCGGACTTTCGCGTGCTGGGCGACGAGCCGCGCGGTCTTCGGCAGAAGCTGCATTAGCCCCATGGCGCTTGCGCCCGAACGCGCCTCGGGCTCGAAGGCGGATTCCTGGCGGATCAGACCGGCAGTGAGCATGGGATCAACCCCTGCGCGGGCTGACCACTGACGAATGGAAGACTCGAAGGGCAGCGGAAAGGCGGCTTGCCAGGCCTCGCGCGAGACATCTGCGAACTGCCTCGACTCTAGTTGCGGATAAATCTGGCGGATGGTCGCGAAGGCAGCGCCGCAGTGGCCGGCGTTTACGGATGCTTGCGCTGCTTCGAGCAGCAGGCGCGGTTCGCCGGTAGCGGCGTAGCCCGCACGCAGCTCAAGTTCGGCGGAGGAGTCGAAGGCGATCGAGCGCAATGCATCCGCACGCGCCTGGCGGCCAGCGGCCGCGGCGGGAATTGTATCGCCTATCGGTTGCGCCGGCGGCACCGGCGGAATCCACCCGAAGACGTCTGGGTCCGCCACGGTGCCTGAGCCTAGCGTGGCGAGCCGAGAGGCTGCGACTCTCTGAAAATAATTTTGTGGAAAGCGTTGCTGCAATTTCCCGTAGTAACTGCGAGCCAAGGCGGCGTTGCCACTTTCTTCTGCCAGGCGGCCGAGCCAGTAGAGGGCATCGGAGGTGAATGGCGAGCCGGGAAAGCGGCGCAAATGATTGGCGAGCAGGCCCGGAGCTTCCGGCTGACGCTTGAGTACCGCGGCCCAGGCGACACGCCACTGCGCGGGAGTGGCGTCGCCCACGGTGGGAAAATTTTCCGCGACGAGCTTGTAGTAGGCCGCGGCGCGCTCGCGATCGAGCTGCACCCAGAAATAATTTCCGGCGAGGAACAAAGCAGCTTCGGCCCAGCGGCTGGTGGGCGCGCGCCGGGCGGCGGCTTCGACGGCCCCGACCATAAGTGCTTCTTGCGGGGGCAGGCGGTAATAATTCGCAACTGAGTAGAGGCGCTCGGCGTCCACGTCGGGATCGCTCACTTGCAGTGCACTGACCGCGGATGGGCTGCCACCGAGAGCGATCCCGCATTCGAGAATGCGAAGCGAGGCGCGTTCGAGCTCCGCGCCGGAGAGCTGCAGGAGCAATTGTGCATATTCGGCGCGGGCTTCGGTCCATTGTTTGGCGGCGAACAGGGTGGCGGCATGCGCCAGGCGCTGGTCAAGTGGAATCGGCGCAACCTGGTCCCCGAGCGAGTTGCGGAGATAATCGAGCTTCATTCCTGCTTCGCGGGATTGGTCACTCAGCGGGAAGCGCAAATAGACAGCCTGGTAGTCCGCGGCGGCTTGCAATTTTTGCGCGGCTAGTTCGCGTGCCTCCGCGCGCAGGAAAATAAGTGTGGGCCTTTCGGTGGTGGGGGGGTAGGCATCTAGCGCGGTGATGGCTTCTGATGGTTGATTCAGGGCCAGCGCGGCGGTGCTGAGGGATTGAAGCGCCTGGTCGGTGATTACGGAATCCGGGAAATCGTTGCGAAGCTGCTTGAGCTGTGCGAGCGCATCGGCATTGTGGCCGAGCGCGATGTTGGTTTCGGCGCTCCAGTAGAGCGAGTAGTCGCGGAGGAGCGGGTCGGCCAAGGCGCGGTCCAGCCATTTGGCGGCTTGGGCGTAGTTGGCCTTGCTGTAATCGTAGTAGCCGAGCGCGAGTGCCGCGCGCGTAGCGATTGTGCCGGAAGATCTTTGGGTGGCCATGGCGCTCAGCTTTGCGTAAGCCGCAGCAGGAGTTCTCTTCCTCAGCGCGCGTGAGAATTGTTCGAGTTCCTTTTGCGTGGGAGCGGCACTGCCAGCAGCGGGAACAGTGCGCGCCTTGGTAGACGGAGGCGGCGCTGCGACGGCGGCCACGCACAGTAGCAGCAGCACTCCGACGGCCCACACGAGCCGGAGGGTAATTTTCACGGCGTTATCTCTAGTGGCGTAGGACGGGCGAGGGATAGGGGTACTCTCCGAGGGCTTCGCTATCGCCATCGGCGAGTATTTCCACCATCCAGTGATGGAAGTAGTCCACAGGATGATCCGAAATCGCGCGGAAACGGCGGTCGTATTCTTTGCGGGCTTTGTCGATATCATTGCGCAAACGATGACAGATGTCTTTGTGCTCGCGAGCCAGCTTTACGTCTTTGGGGCGCAATAGTTTGATGTCTTGCATGGCTACTTTGGCAACGCGATTGGCGCGACGGTGCAAATCCTGAACTTCAGTCGGGAGGCTGGAGAGGTTGAAAGCCTGGCTGGGGGCTTCCGTCGCCTGCGCGGCAGTAAGCTCTGCGGTTTCTTCTGTTGATTCGGCGTGAACTGAAGCGGCCGACTCTTCCTCTTCCGCCGGTTCTTGCTCTGCTTCGGCCACACGGCCACGAGATGGTGCGGGGGCGGCCACTTCAGCGTCTTCGACTAATTCATCGGCCTCTTCAATCGCAGCAGTTGTGCTGTCGCCCTCGCCACGTTGATCGCGCGGATTCAGCGCGACGGCGACGAAATTCGAGAGTACGGAAAGTCCGGCGGCAAGAGCGGAAGCGGCCGTTTGTGCGCGGAGCATGGCCGGGAGCGCGTTGCTCGGACGACTGGAGGAACAGGCGGCGACGAGGTCGGCATAAGCCTGGTGGAGCTCGTCAGCAGTGCGCTGAAGAGGAGCAAGATTATCGCGCAAGGCGCGCGAGACAGCTTCTTCCAGCGCTCGTTCGAGCGACTTTTGACGCTCTTTCAAAGCAAGACTTCCCTCTTTGGGATTATGAAAACCACAGTGAGGAGTGTCAACTGGCATTCCTCGCATGCGTTCCTGACGTGTAGGGCATCGGGGGGCCTAAGCCCACCACGCGCTAAAAGGTGGTGGCAAGACGGAGGGAGTAGCTGCGGGAGGGGCCGATGGCATTGCCGGAGAAAAGGCCGCCGAAATCAAGAACATTCAGGACGTTAGTAAGGTTTTGGCCATCTATTTGGAGGCGCATATTCAGGCGGTCGGACTTGTAAACGTCGGCGCCGGCCGAAGCATTCACGAGGAAGGAGGGGTAGATTCGGCCGCGCGCGAAATTGATGCGGTCCAAGACCTTCTGGCCATATTGGGCCAGTGCCAGGGCTTGGTCGCCGTGGAAATCAAATGGTAGACCGGTGTCGTATTGAATCCCGCCAGCGATCCAGAGGCGCGGCGCGACCTGATAACGAAGGCGCCCGCGAACGGTGTTGCGTTGATCTTGCGAATCCGGGAAATGGCCAGTGGCGGGGAGCAAGGTGTCGTCGCCGAGAAATAGCCCACCCGTCACCGGAAACCAAACCTTGCCAACGGCGTAGGAATAACTCAAGAAACCTGAGTAGTGGCGCCAATCGAGCAAGTCAAGCTTCGCCTCCGCTCCATAAATGATGGACTTGCGGAAGGCGATGGGGAAGCTGATGGTTGTGTTCTCAATCTGATTGTCGTCCGCAAAATTATTCACCAGGCGACGAAAATAGTTCGCATCCAGCCGAAGTTTTCCGAAGAAGGACTTGGTGAGTCCCGCTTCGTAGTAGTTCCCCCCCGAAGGACCGACGGGAAATTGGAGGGAGCTGGGATTGAGCATTGCGGCTGCGGTGGAACTGGAAAGCAGAATGTTTTCAAAAGAAGCGGTCTGAAAGACTTTGTCGTAGGAAAAATGCAGTACCAGGTTTGCGGATGGGAAATAGCGCGAAATCGAAAAACGCGGGTCCTCCGCGTGGCGGTTGAGCAGGAGTTGGTAGTGGTCCCAGCGGAGGCCGGCATTGAGGGTCCAATTCCCGAGGCGGATCAGATCCTGGACAAACGCGGACTGCTCGAGATCCGGACGATTCGCTAGGAAGCCAAAAACGAGAGGCGTGCCGGGAGAAAATCGAGTGGGATCGGTGATTTTGTAATTGAAATTCTCATTCAGAAAGAAATTGTCGGACTCGACACCGAATTTCCATTCATGGCGGCCGTGGACGGTGGTGACGGCGCCCTTGAAATATCCTTCGCGAAACCAATTGTGTTGAATGACTTCAATGGGAGTGGATTCAGGGTTGGAGTTGAAGTCGTTCGCGTTGTCGCGGACCATGAGACGGAAATCGGCCGCCACATGGGGTGAAAAGGTGTGCTGGTAGGAAGCAATTCCCATAGTTTCGATGTTATTAGCGGTTTGGCGCTGTCCTGCGGCCTGCTGCAGCATTTCGTTGGGTATGTCGTAGCGGGAAATTTCATGGCGAACGATGAAGCTGAGGCGGTCGTTCGGACTGAGGTCTCGCTGGTAGTGGATTGAGAAATCTCCCAGCGTGCCGGTGTTTGAAAAGTTTTGAGGGACCACGGGGTTCAGGTAGTGGTCCGTCATGCTGGCGCTGGCGCTAAAGCCGAGTGTATTCGCGTCCCAGACATATTGCGCCTGTGCGAAAACGCCTGCGGAGCTGAAGCTGCCGGCGGAAAGCACAGCCTGGCCGTGGAAACCCGGCTGCGAATCTTGAACCGTGTTGACTTCGACGACGCCTCCCATTTTTCGTCCATACTCTGCGGGAAAGCCGGCGGTGTAGATGGTCATGGATTGCACGTCGTCCGCTTCAATCACCGGGCCGAAGCTGGGCGAGCGATTGTCGATGAGAGGAATACCGTCAACGACAAATTGCGTTTGATACTCCGACCCCCGCGGATGCAGAACGGCATTGCCTTCGTACAGCCAGCCTGGTTGCGAATTCACCAAATCCTGCAAGGAGCGGCCGGGAACGGAGCTGAGTCTATTTTGAATCAGGTCAGAGCCAATCTGAGTGACGGCGCCGGCTCGATCGGCGTCAATCAAGGTGTTGGCGGCGTTGACGGAGACGGCTTGATTCAGCCGAGGCAGCTTGAGTTGGATTTCATATTCGATTGGAAGCGAGGAGGATATTTCGACCAATTCGGAGGTGGGCGCAAAGCCGGGCTCGTCAATCTCGAGTTGATAGATGCCGAATGGCAGCCGCTGCACGTTCAGATCGCCCTGATCGCTGGTAGCCAGAGTATTGCGATACTGATTTGCGCGGCTGAAGATCTGGACGGTTGCCTTTGCGCCGAGACCGGAGGGATCGGTGACTTTCAGACGCAATTCGCCGCTATTGGTCTGGGAAAAGAGCGGGATCGCAAATAGGAAAAGAAGTGCAGTTAGTCTGTTGAGAAGGAGACGGCAGATGGAAATTGGGGGTTGGTCTTGAGGCATTGGCGATTGCGAACTCCGCTCCCAGAAATGAATCCACTGGCAGTTTAAGCGGCCTTTTCGTTCCTCTCAATTTGAATCTTCCTTTCCGTTACGGTAAGTGGTGCTTTCCGGACGGCGGATGAGAAACGAACCTGAAATCGTCTGCCAGTCACTGTTCGATGCGGCCAGAATCTTCCTGCCAAATCTAATTCCGCGCTAGTCGCGTGAAGCCGTCGGGGCTCCATTCTTCGCTGCCCACGCCGTGGTGGACGAAGAAGAGTCCTTGGGGATCGTATTTTTTCTTGACGGCTTGCAGCTTCGCATAGTTTGTCCCCCAATACGATTGCTGCCAGGACTGTTCGAAGTAGTTGCTCTCCGAGAGATAGGACCCGACTTCCGGCACGATCTTCCGCATCTCCCTCATGGATTTATCAATCTCAGCGGCGTCGTTGCGAGCGGCCACTAGATCGGGTTCGTGGCCGGTGACGCCCGTAAACGCCGGCGGCTCTTCGCCGGCAACGATCGCCAGGGCGAAGGCGTCGAGCACCGCCGGATTCGTCGCCGTGTCTCTCGCCGCGGCGATAGCGTCGGCGGGTGCACCGGCAAGCCCCTTGTTGAAATGCAAGGCCACTCGCCAGTACCTGCTGCTCGCGAACAGTGCATCGGTGAGCAGCTCCTGCTGGTCCTTCTTCAAAAGAGACGCGGGCATCCAAGTGGATTGATAACCGTGGAGGAAGCATCCTGCCTCGCCCAAGTTGCCTGCCCAGAACCAATTGTTATCCGGCGCGCCAGGTCGGTCATCAGCAAGCACCAAGCTCGACAAATTTTGGCGCAGAAATTCAGGGTCCCAAAAATTCCGCGCCGGCATGCTCTGCACCTTGGGCGTAGAGAGCATGTTGAAATCCTGCGGAGATGCGCCGATCCAATCGAAAAATGGGCGCCAGATATTCTGCGCCTGCAGGTCGTCGAACCCTTGGAAAACCATCGTGATGCTTAGGATGTTATTCGGTTGAAAGGCGACGCTTTCTCCCCAGTGAGGATTGAAGAGGGTCTCGCGGTAGAAGCTGATAAACTCACGGACCAGACGCTGAAAAGCTGCGTCGGACGAAGCCTTGATGGTAACAAAAGCTCCGCCGAAGAAATTCGGGAGTTCGCGCGTTTTGAGCGTAAGTTTTGTGACCACGCCGAAGGTGCCTCCTCCACCGCCTTTGATGGCCCAGAACAAATCAGCATTCGAGCAGGCGTTGACGGTGCGCACGACGCCGTCGGCAGTGACGATTTCTGCTTCCAACAACGCTGCCGCGGCCATGCCGTAGTTTTTGGAGAAACTTCCGAAGCCGCCGCTCTGGATGAGCCCTGCGACGCCCACGGTGGCGCAACCGCCGCCTTGCACGTAGCGGCCGGCCCTCGTGGTAACAGCGTCATAGGTGTGCATCCAAAGCGCACCCGACTCAACGGTGACCGCGGGTTGCGGGACTTGCCTGCCGGGACAAGTCCGCGCGATGAACGCATCGTGCATGGTGATTTTGTTCATCGCGCGCGTCCATATCAGCAGCGAGTCAGCGGCATTCGAGGTGCCCTGATAGCTGTGGCCGCCGCCTTTAACTACCAGGCGCAGGTTGTTTTCGCGCGCGAAATTGACGCCAGCCACGACATCCGCGGTAGATCTTGCGGCGATGGCGTACGTGCTGGGCGTGGAGGTCCAGGCGTCAGCCCAGCCGGAGGTTTGGGTCGCACCAGCATGATCTCCGATGTAATAAGGATTTTTCAAAAGCTTGAAAATATCCTGACAGGCTGCGCTGCCGGGTGAGGACTGGCACGGAGCGATCGGAGATTGCACCTGGATGAGGTGGCCGCCAACCTCTCGCTTCAGTTTTTCCCAACTTGCGGGACTTGGCCATGTCGGATCAGAAGGGCGCACGCGGCTGCCGGTGAATCCTTTATGCGGGACGGCAGGTTGCGCCGAATCTGACATGCGCGGCCACGCAAGGGAGAGCAGAGGAATTGCAGCTAAGCGCTTGAGGAGGTTTCTTCGGTCCATGTCGCCTTTCGTGTTCGTGCGGCCGTGGTTGGACACCGCGCCTTCTTCCGGCGCGCCATGATACTGCCGGGTCACGGCGATGAAAAGGCTAGTATAGCCGGGATTATGTGCGCATGTTCCTGACGTGCAAGGCCTGCGAGGAGGGACTGCGATGACGCAGCGGTACGAGGGTGATGTGTGTGCAGAAATTTGGAAGGGGCAAGCGCAAGCGACCTTGCACCGCCGATCTGGACTGATCCTTGGCCGACTTAATCAGTTGACTCTCGGTGGGCCCAAAATTAACATTTCACCGAATTTCTGGACGGGTCCCGGGCAGCACTTCGTTCCGCATCTTTGTGTCGGCGATTTTTGCGGATACTAAGGAGGACTTGAGGACCATGAAACCCTCTCGCGCCAACCTTTTTCTCGCGGCGTTTAGCCTTTTCGGATTCCTTTTTCATGCACCCTCTTGGGCAGCCACCGCATGGAATACCCATAATGATCCCTCGGGATTTTCCGTAGAGACGCCTGGTGGTTGGGGCGTTGTCCGAGAGGCCTCGACCGGGAAGATCGTGATCCAGGGACAACAGGGAGAGCGAACTGTGATTTGGCCCATGTTCCTCGAGCGGCAGCAACTCGATGCGCGCGGAGCCGCCTCATTGCTGCAACAACTTGCTCGGAGCGTCGATGGTGAGATGCCCTGGTCCTCCGCAGAAACTTCAGCAAACGTAGTCCGCGTGATTGCGAAGACCACGCAACGCAATGCCACGGCGATGTTGAGCTGGGCTGTCGGGACCGGAGGGACTTCGGTCTATCTGTACTGCGTGGAGGCTCCCCCGGATGTCTACCGGAGTTCTGCGGATGCTTTCGTCCGCATCTTGAGAAGCTTTCATATCATGCAGGATCCATCGATGAAGGACGCGGGAGCATCCGGCGCCCCTGCGATCAATTTTGTCGGATGGAACGATCCACACGAAGGAGCGTTCAGTGTGGGCGTGCCGCAAGGGTGGCAAGTGATAGGCGGCGCGTATCGCCTTACCGCTACGGATGTCCGCTATGGCCTGACGATGGTGTCGCCCGATGGCCAGGTTCGCGTTAGAGTGAGCGACCCAAACATTCCCATCTACACGCAGCCCACTCAGATGCTGGCGGCTGCTGGTCTTCGTGAAGGTGGATACCATCTGCTCGGCGACGGCACAAAACTCGAGATTCGCCGCTACATTCCGGGCCAACAGTACGCATACTCGTATGTAGACGCGGCCGTACGTCCGCTATGTGGTGAAATGCGGATCACTGCCAATAATGCCCGCCCGGACCTAGCCGCGACATTCACACAGGTCGCCCGCAATGAAGGCGCGGCCACGGCTCAACTTACGGGCGGCGACGCTGTCTTTACTTGCACATTGAATGGTGAGGCTATGCAGGGCAAATGCATCGCCGTGACGGCTCTGCTGGCCCCGGGAACAAGCCCCATGTGGGCTGTCTATCGGCTATATGGTTATATAGCGGCTCCGGGGCGTCTGGACGATGCCGTCAGAGTTGTCACCGAAGCCGTCACGTCGTGGAAGTTCAACCCTCAGTGGGAAGCTCAGCAACGAAAAACCGCTACTGCGGCCGTGCAGCAGGACAACATGCGATCCCAGCAGATTCGCAGCCGCGCCCTGGCTGCGATTGCCGAGGATCAGCGTCAAACTTCGGAAACCATCACCAAAGGCTGGGAGCAGCGCCAGAAAGTTTATGACGAAATCTCCCGCAAACGCGAGAATGCCATCCTTGGCACTCTCGACGTAGTGGACCCGCAAACCGGCCACAGCTACAAGGTGAGCAACTACGGCGACTATCATTACATGAGCAACGACAACGTCATCTACAGCACGAATTCCGCAAACTCGCCGGGACCGGGCTTGCGTGAACTGATTACCCTGCCTTGAGTCCGGCATGCTCGGCCGGGATTGGCCCCGGTTTGTGCAGGGTGGTATTCTAGTAGAGACCAACGGGGGCGAAACGGTTTCGACGGAGGCTGTCGCGTCCCGAAGGCATGCCGGGCGCCACCTGCCCGCAATCGGGTGGAACATTACAACTGCCAATACGCAGTTGGCTCTCGCTGCCTAAACAAAATTAGGTAGCGCGTCTCCCCAAGCGTTGTCTGCGCGTTTGGGATGAGGCGTCACACAGCAGGCTGGCCTGGGCGTTTCGGTCCGTAACGCACGGGCGAGATTATCGGACTAGCCGCGAGCGCGTCTTGCCCGCTCTGAGCGCTGGCGGCGAAACAATCGGAACGGGATAAGCATGTAGTCTTCGGGTAGCAAGGCCTCTCGGACGGGGGTTCAACTCCCCCCGCCTCCACCATTTGTAATTAACTGTTGGCATTTAGTTTATCCATTTTGAAGGGTGGTCTCAATAGGTCGATGCAACACCATCTGATATAAGTCTGCTCTCTAGAGCTGGTGTTGTATGAGACAAGGTAAACGGTTTGGGCTTTCCGCGATGCAGAAGAGCGACCTGTGGCGCCGTTGGAAGGCGGGACAGTCGCTGCATGAGATTGGGCGTGCGTTCGGCAAGAGTCATTCATCAATTCGCTGTGTGGTGTCACATCACGGCGGGATTGTTCCGAGAGTCCGTCGACGCTCGCTGCTGGCACTCACACTGCCTGAGCGAGAGGATATCTCTCGAGGGATTGCTTCTGGTTCGTCGATTCGTAAGATAGCCCAGCTTCTGGACCGAGCCGCGTCGACGGTGAGCCGGGAAGTGGTACGTCATGGTGGCCGTCCTGAATATCGAGCCCAGGAAGCGGATGCCCAATCAAGTGGACGGCGCTGTAGGGCGCGCGTCATGTCCGGTAGCGAGCCGTCCCGCGTGCGAACCGAATTCCGCCTCCGTCTTCCCGAGCCTATCAACAAAAGCCTACTCAAGTCGAGGGGGCCGCCATTGTTATGCAATCAAGTAACTCCCTGTGCCGAAACTATGCGATTTCAACCTGACACGATCAACCCTTGGGCTGATCGATACTCAGGTATTTATAGTGGCCAGTTCACACGGGTTTCGCTACCCGGAGAATGTGCCCACTCTGGACAGGCAGCGGAGCGCTGCAACGAGCTTGAGACTCGCTCCGAACGCACAATTCTGAGCATCACATTATCTGGTTCAACGAGGTAGGCCGATCCGGCGCAGAAGGTCGTCGAATCGCGGGTCCGAGCGGAGAGGATCGAAGGCCGGACGCAACAGGACGCCTGGGTTAAATCGCTCTTCGTAGCCTTTCTCGAGCCAAATCATGGCCTGATTTTTTTCCCCGAGAGCTACATAGATCGCGGCGATCTCGGGGGCATAGGAATGGCTGTGATTCGAGCGCTTCTTCAGACCGTCGAGTAGTTTCACCGCTTCGGTGGTTTTGCCGGAAGCGACGTAGGCGCGAGCAAGATTTGCCAAGCATGTTGGGCTGCCATCAGAAAGCTGGACTGCTCTTTGCAGTTCGGCGACCGCCTCATCGTGCATCTGTTTTAGGAGGTATGCCTGGCCCAATTGATTGTGCGCGAGGGCGAAATTGGGATCCAACTCGATGGTCTTGCGGCTTTGTTGTATCGATTCGTCGTAAGAGTGCGCGAGCAGCAGAAGCTCCGCCGAATCGGCATTGATGATGAGGGATAATGGATCCAGGTTTTCCGCTTTTCTCATCTCGGCGATCGCTTCGTCGTTCCGGCCCACTAGACTCAAATGCCAGGCGTACCAATGGTGGGCAGTGGCATAGCCGGGGTTCAGCTCGATTGCTCGCCGAAATTCCTTCCCGGCAGAATCAAAATCCCAGTTGAAACCATCCAAGCAAAATGCAAGCGAATTGTGGGCTTCGCCGAGAGCGCTGTCCAGTTCCAGAGCTTTGATCGCCGCGGCCTTCGCTTTTGGAAATGCCTCTTTGGGTGTCATCACCGCATACTGCCAATCTCCCAACAATGAATATGTGTCGGCGAGGCCAGAATAAGCTTGGGCAAGTTTTGGGTCCTGTTCGATTGCTTGATTGAAAAAAGTCAACGCGGCCTGCAAGCCCTCCGACGTTCGCTTATTCCAGAAGTAGCGCCCTTTGAGGTAGGACTCGTACGCCTTCGGTTCAACAACCTTTGCGGTTTTCAGAGCAGCCTGCTCCTGAGGATTTATACTGATACGAATTTGATCCGCAATCGCTCTGGCCACCTTGTTCTGGAGCGCCAGGGTATCCCGCATTTCACCTTCATAGCTTTGGGACCACAAGTGCTTGTCGGCGGAGGCATCGATCAACTGCGCCGTGATGCGGACCTGGTCGCCGGAACGGAGGACGGTGCCTTCCACCACAGCGTCCACACTTAATTCGCGCGCGATCTGTGGCAAAGGCTTTCGTGCGTGTTTATAAGCCATGACGGAGGTACGCGAAATCACACGCAGCGCGCTGATCTGCCCCAGGTCCGAAATCAACTCGTCGGTCATTCCGTCCGCGAAGTAATCCTGAGACGCATCGTTCGAGAGGCTTTCGAGCGGAAGGACAGCCAAGGAGCGGATTACGGGGTTCGGGCGGTTCCGAGAATGAAACCTCCATGCGGCGAAGAACGCCAACGCCAGGAAAAAAACAAATAGTGAGACCCTCCTCGCAAACGATGGCCAAAGGAGTTTGAAAGGGGAGAGCTTGCCAGTTGCATCCAAGCGATCGGGAGGTTCTGTCGCTGGACGAGGATGAGTCGCGATTTCCGAGCTGCGAACAGGGGCTGGATCGGCAATTTTGACCTCAGCTAGGAAGCGGTAGCCACGGCGAGCAACAGTTTCCACAAAACGAGGACTCTCGGCGGAATCGCCGAGCGCGTCGCGGATTTTGTTGACTGCTTTGTTCAGTCCGTGGTCGAAGTCCACGAAGGTGTCTGCGGGCCAGAGCTTTTTCTGAAGCTCCTCGCGTGTGACTACCTCGCCGGGGTGCTCAAGCAGCATAACCAAGACGCGGAGGGGCTGTTCCTGAAGCCGGATTCGGAGCCCGTGCTTGCGCAATTCGCCACCGCGAAGATCTAGTTCGAACACCCCGAAAAGGAGACGCCCGCGACGCTGATGGGTTTCTTCCATCAAAAGTCTAACTGATTGACAAGAAGTGTACCACGGGGCGCGAGCTACTCAAATAGATGACGGGGATAGTTTCGTATAAGTCTTCTATTGACTGATAGTTGCCTGGGGAGACCAATCCCAGCGGTAAAGAACCGCCCATCCATTGCCCGGATTTAGCGCACCTTCCAAAGTAAGGCCACGACCGCGCAGGGATTGAAACCGTGCGCGAGCAGGTCAGACCATGTAGACGGTCGAGTACTGGCCGCTTCAAAAAGGAGAAAAGTCGAATGCAACTTCGTACAATCGTTTTTACCGCGTGTCTCGCCCTCGGGATCCTGCGCACTTCCGGCGCGGCCCGCGCCCAGTATCAGGTCACAAATTTGGTTTCGAATCAGGAGAAAACCGCGAAAGTGCCGGATCCGCTGCTGGTGAATGCTTGGGGACTGACTCATCCGCCAGGCGGACCTTTCTGGATTAGCGACAACAACTCAGGCTGGTCCACACTTTACAATGCAAATGGAACAAAGGTGCCCCTCGACGTCTTGATTCCGACAGCAGGCGGGGATGGCCCTGGTTCGCCCACGGGTGTTGTGTTCAACGGATCGAAGGGCTTCAAGATCAAAGGATCGCCAGCTATCTTCCTGTTCGCCACACTTGACGACACCACCAGCGGCTGGGTGCCGTCCGTGAATCCAAATGCAGCCATGGTTGCCATCACCACTCCAGGGGTCTCATATTCAGGTTTGGCCATGTCAAGCAAGGCGTCAGGGATCGTTCTGCTTGCCGTCGATAACGCCAACAACAAGGTGGACATCTATGACGGCAGTTTCAAGATCGTAAGGTCGTTTACCGACACCACACTCCCTGCCGGATTCGCTCCCTTCGGAATTCAGGACTTCGACGGCCTCGTCTATGTCTCATTCGCCAGTTCCTCGGGAGCGTCCAGCGGTTTCATTGATATCTTTAGCGAAGACGGAACGCTGCTGAAGCAACTCGCGCACGGCGCGCCCTTGAATCAGCCTTGGGGTTTCGCCGTGGCGCCAAAAGACTTCGGAGAATTCAGCAACACTTTGCTGGTGTCGAACAACACCAACACCGGCACGATCAACGCCTTCAATGCCATAATCGGCCAGTCCGTTGGCACGCTGAAGGACGCCAACGGCGAGGTGATCCACATCGATCAGCTCTGGGGAATTGAATTTGGCGGCGGAGCCGTGGCAGCTGGCTCACCAACCATCTCTTCTTCACTGCTGGTCCCGACAATAATTTGGCTGGATTGTTCGGCGTCATTACCCCGAAGTAGGCCAAAGCGGTCCGCAACCACAAACGCAGCGCAAGCGAAGGGCCGCCCTTTGAGGCGCCCCTCCGCGTTCTAGCCCAAAGACAGTTGGCGGTGTTGCTCTCCCGAACCCCGTCTCATGCTCGGTGCGGAGGGATTTGCTTGCGGTGGGGTCACAATTGAACGCGGATGGTCTCACGACACTTGAAGGTGGTGCTCAAGGGGAAGACGCGTGCAGCTGTCCGGAATTTAGTAGCGCAAAAGGCAGGACATTTTCCCGCAAGCCTTCTAATGAGCGACAGTTGCTAGGGAACCCTCATTCCAGCGCGAAAGAACTGCCCGTCCATTGCCCCAATTTCAAGGGCACACCATAGTGAGGCCGTCAAGCGCAATTGCAACACGCGGTACCGCTTGCAGGGAGGCTTGAATGCGCGGGCACATTGATCATGTGAGTTTTGAGCAGGTTCTCCTGCCGCATCTGGACGCCGCCTACAACCTGGCTCGCTGGCTGACGCACAACGAGCAGGACGCACAGGATGTCGTCCAGGAAGCGTACTTGCGCGCTTTCCAATTCTTTGGCGGCTTCCGCGGTGGCAATGCGCGTGCGTGGATCATGAGAATTGTCCGAAATTCTTGCTATTCCTGGTTGCGTACAAACCGGCCACTGCAAGACGCCGCGGAATTTGAAGAGAACCTCTTCCCTCCTGATCCTTGCGCTCTCAATCCAGAAGAAGTTGTGCTCCAAGACGATCAGGGCAGTCAAATGCGAGAGGTGCTCGAGAAACTGCCGGCAAATTTTCGTGAAGTCCTCATTCTGCGCGAACTCGAGGGGATGTCCTACAAAGAGATTGCAGACATCACCGGCATGCCTGCAGGCACGGTGATGTCGAGCTTGTCGCGCGCAAGAGGCCGCCTTCGTCAAGCTCTGACAGGGCTCGTAAATGAAGGTGCGGAGCCAAGCTCGAGGCGAATATCGGTTGTGAGCTGAGCGCTTAGGCGTTGATCAGTAAACTGCGAATTCCAACTTCAGGCAAGGCATTCCCTCGGGAATAAATGGTCTCCTGTCACGGTCAACCTAATTGGCGAGTCACATGGTGCCACGCAGAGCTAGACCGTGGCCCCGCGCGTCTTTTGCGCACCGGAAAGAATAGGCGACTAGAAACCTATGCCACCCTACAAAGTAAGCTTGCGAGCCAATAAAACTGTTTGTCCTGGCACCACTGCGTTCTATTTTGAGAAGCCCAAAGATTTCGAATTCGAGGCAGGACAATTCGTCAATTTTACTCTCCTCACCACCGGCGACACGGATCTGGAAGACAATACTCGCGCTCTCTCCATTGCCAGCGCACCCCATGAAGGTAATCTGATGGTGGCCACGCGCCTGCGCGCCACCGTGTTCAAACGCACTCTCCATTCGTTGCCACTCGGCAGCGAGCTTCTTCTCCGGGGCCCCTACGGCTCGATGACTCTCCCGCGGAAGACCACGCGCCCTGCAGTGCTCCTGGCCGGCGGGATCGGCATCACGCCTTTTCGCAGCCTCATTTGGAACGCATCCCAATTGGAGTCCCCTCGCAGGATTCTCCTTTTCTATTCTGTTCGCGCTCCAGAAGAAGCTGCCTTCCTAGAAGAATTGCAGGAAATGGAGCGCTACAACGGATGCTACAAACTGATCTGCACGGCCACACAACCTGAAAAAGTGAGCAAGCTATGGCGGGGAGAGACAGGGCGAATTTCTATCGAGATGCTGTCCAAATGGATTCCGGACCTGAGCGTTCCGATCTACTACATTGCTGGCCCTCCAGGGATGGTCGCTGGCGTGCGCCAGATGCTCGTTGGCTCAGGGGTTGCTGAAGAAGACATCCGTGCTGAGGAATTCTACGGATATGAATAGGCTTCGGCATTCCGTGAGTGCGATGGCAAGAATAGTCTTCGACTGTATAAATAGTCTCGCGATCGTTCCTGTTTGTAAAAGCCAGTGGGATGCCGGGTAGTTCGTGAAGATTTGATGATTGGAGTAAGGATGCGATGAAAGTTGATATGGAAAAACTTGACCCGAGGTCAGAATTAGCCTTCCAAGACCTGCTGGTTGATGTTGCCGCAGTTGTTGCCGCCACTGATGCCGATCGAACCCGAAATTGCGATGAGCGCAATCAAAATAGCGCCTTCAGAAATTCTCCGCTGGGACGGCAGACGCGATTACCAGCGGGAATAATCTGAGGAAGCCAGCGGTTCTAAATAGTGAAGGAATGGGAGGGCCGAATCGTGAGAGCGAACATCAGTGTCGGCACAGCACGAGAAACGATTCTGCAGCGCGGATTTGAACAGAAAATTTCCGAGCCCCGCCAGATTGGCCCGACACTTTACGTGGCACTGACAATGCGAAGCGAAATCCAGGCAATTTCGCCTCTTCTCGAACAGCTCCTGCCTCTGATTAAGATTTCTCATTGTGTTCCCGGAGACGAACGCGATGTTGAGATCGCGGCTCGCGAAGCCCTAGCCAATGCAGTACTCCACGGTAATAAACAGGATGCTCAGAAGAAAGTGCACATTTCGTGCCGCATTCGTCCAGGCAGGAGACTGACTATTGTCATCAAGGATGAAGGGAGCGGTTTTGACCCGAGGCACGTTCCGGACCCAAGCACGGTGGAGAACCTCAATTCCGAGAAGGGCCGCGGCATATGCCTGATGAACGCGTTTATGGACGAGGTCCAGTTCCACGCGGGCGGAACGGAAGTTCGATTGCGGAAGGGTTTTAAGTGAACGTCCTACCGGTTATTCGAAAGTGAGATCGGCGCAGTTTCATAGCTGAACGAACTTTTCGACATGCGAGATGGCACGAAACAATCGAACATAAGTCGTGAAGCCAAACGTGGAACATGGAAAGAGCAACACAGCCGAGACTTCTATGCAGAGGTTTCGATTTCGGAGGCGTGAAATGATTTCAAATGCATTGTTCGGAGTGATGGCAATTTTGACTGTTCTCAGTATTTCTTGCTCATTGATTCATATATTCAGAAACCTCGGTCGCTGATCCCGATTGCCGCCTGAGAAGAAATGAGTTTTCAGATTTGGCCTCAAGAGTCGAGGTGTGATTATGCACACAAGAAACAGCGACGATGCCAAACGTTCCGCGGACACAGCAGCAAACTAATCTGAGTGCGCCAATCCATACACGGGACACCCACCGACGCTCGACGATCGGCGGCACGCCCGTTCCATCCTTCGCACTGAGATCGCTCGCTCACCGCCCGCTGCCTGAGAATTCATACTTAGCATGACACACGCTATGGAACGACTCGGGTGGCGGACGTGGCCAGCAGCGGGAATAATCCGAGTAATCCGGCGGTCTTACAAGATGAAGAAACTTTAAGATTGAAGGAGAAAGAAATGAAAGCAATTCACACAACAATTGCAAGACAAAACATCAGCTATGCGCTAGTGCTTCTGGGATTTTTTGCGGCAACGGTGCCGGGCGCTGACGCAAAACATGCAGCCGCCAAACCCGCCGAGCAGACCGCAACAGTAGTCGGGCACGTCGCGCTGTCGGGAGCTCCGGCAAGCGAAATGCTCCTGGATGAAATCAGCGGCAAGCAGTACCTGTACATCGGCGCGAACTCGAAGGAAGGTCTTACGGTCGTTGACGTCACGAAACCGGACCAGCCGAACGTCATCAAGCGTTTGGCCTGGCCGAATCAGGCTCCCACCGGTCGATTGCAAATGGTGAGTAGCGGACTCGTTCTCGCCGAAGCGCCTGACGGCGACTCGATGGCCGCCGCCACCCAACCGTCGACGAGGACTGTAAAAGTAATCGACTGGAGCGATCCGGCAAACCCTCGGACAGTTCTAGGCTTCTCCGGGGTCACAAGCACTCTCGCAGATGAAGCGCACAATCTGGTTTACATCGCGAACGGCGAGGGACTCTGGATCCTGCGGAATAATCAGGCGCTGGCAGCGGCTGCAAAACGGCGTGCATGCAACTCAGATGATGCATTCAACGACGTTGCGAGCTGTCAGTAATAGAACAAATCGGCAGAGCTGACCCGAAATCGAGCCGCATGCAAGAAGCGGGCTACTCGAAAATCGGGCAGGGGCTTCGAATTTCAAGGAGGCAGGGGCAATGAAAGAAAATGTGAGCAGCAAATTTTCGAAAGGTCTTTGCCGGGCGGCCATTGCGATTGTTGCTCTCGGAATCGCCGCGGCCCCAGGCGTTCACGCCAAACCAAAGCCAAACAAGATGACAGACAAGCCCGCCAACGTAGCTGCCCACGTCCAGCTTTCCGGCGGTCCCGTAACTCGGATGCTGTTGGTTAAGAAAAACGGTAAGGAATATCTTTTGCTCGGACTTGACTCCTCCACAAACGTTGCCATCCTGGACGTCAGTGAACCAGGTCAGCCGCGTAGCATCGAGATGGGCCCCGGAGCCGCTGGAGCGCCTTCCACCGAAGTGAAGGTCGTTGCCGACACTCTCACCCTCTTCGGGACCTCGGACGCAGAAACGGCTTCTTCGTCCAATCTTAAGGAAATCCGCAGCCTCTCCGGTGTGACGGCTTTTATAGAAGACAAGGCGAATGGCCTTATCTACGTCACAAATGGCGAAGGCTTGTGGATCGTGAAGACAAAGCACGGAGCTGACGCCGACGCAGTCCCCGACTATTATGGAGGCGGAGGATAGACGTTGTCTCGTGTGTTCTGAACAAGGGTCTCGGCCTCAGCCAATGAAGCCAGGGCCCTTTGCGTTTTTGGGTTTTGACGTGTGCCGCAGATGGGATGTGCGACAGGAAGGATCTCCATGGAAGGGTTCCTCGAGACCTGGGCCAGTTTTAGTGCGGGCTTGAATCTCCTTATCCCGCAGCGCCACAGTTGCATTGAAAATATCTGTTCACGATCTGCGGTGATTTCAAAGGAATCATCCTCGCTGCGACAACCTTAAGCAGACGCCTACCGAAAAGGCAAAGTTGCTCCGAATCGTACTTTCGAACTGCGAAATAGGCGCCCCAAGTGGTTGCCGATATTGCCCAACGCGTCGGCCTCGCAAACAGCACCGACCAGCTCCGGCGTGTCACCGCCGCCTGCGAGAGGCGCCTGACCATGAGTGACGAGCTGTCTGCGCAGAAAAAGCGCTAACCAAGGGGCCGGTGCAGGGCGCCCTTTTGGTGGGGTCTTCTGAACTGAACGTGTTGCTTGAAAGGCAAAACGTCAGTTTTGTGTAGGCTGTGCGAACCGCTGAAGCTCGCGGGTACGGAAAACCATGCTTACGAGCCTGCTTTCCCGCAATCTGGTGCCGTAGAAGGGCACCAGGAACAGCCCACGGAAGACGTCTTTCAATAATGCCCGCTGGTGTTTGAAGCAAATCAACCCGCGCCAACCGAGTTTATTGAGAAGAGCAAGCCGCAATCGTGCAAGGCTGAATGCAAGACGAGACAATGATGCCGGAATGTCCTCCTCACGGTGGTGCTCGTAGTACAGGTAGTTCATCGATGCGCTGGACTGCACTTTGATGAAATTATGGGCCGCGCGGTTCTTCGGATCCGTAGCAACCTCCCTAATAAGATCTTGGAACTCCCTGGAATCTGCCTCCAGTGTTTCAAGGTTGTAAAACCAGTTGATCAGTTTTACTCCCAAGGGGTCCCAGAGATACTCGTTCATAACCAATGGTAGTCCGAGGTGAAAAAGTTTGATCACTGCCAGGTGGACGCGCAGATGGCATTGGTAAGCATCATCCATACACTCATACAGTCGGGTAGTATCACGCGTCACGCTGCGTTGAAATGCGCTGATAACGGTATCGAGATCCTTCGTAAAATCATGGGTATCGAAGCCGCTCAATTCGCTCTGAATTATCGCAGCGATCTGCCGGATCTGCAGCGACGACAAAGCCAACCCAACGCTGTACAACGGATCGACCGTATCGCCCGCATCGCCGATGATGTACCAGCGGTCGGGTGAATAGCGCTGGCGGCATTCCCACATATAGGAGCCGTAGAAATTCGTGTCGACTACCGTGCCGCTGCGCGCCAGCTCGACAACGACCGGATGCTCCCGCCCGACACACTCGAGGAACTGCTCCATCGTGCGCACCTCGCCATGGGGATAGATGTCCTTGCGGTAGGTGATGCCGATGCTCATGAGTGGCAGGTTTTCCGGCGAGCGCATCGGGATGCACCATATCCAGTTGCCCTTTCCAAAGAAATGATGAGTCGCGAAGTAAGGAACGTAGGCTCGGTTTTGCTTCTTGAGGGCCCGGATTCGGCTCAGAATTTCAGGATTGAAATTCATCAAGCGAAACCAGAAGACGTTTTTCTGTTCCCTGACCGTCTCCTGAAGTTGCAACTTTTTCGAGAGCACCCGATTCCGGCCGGTGGCATCGACAAGCCAGCGCGCGCTCACCGTGTGTATTCGCCCAGCGGGGTCCCGCACGGTCACCGCGTGCAGCCCGTCGCTGCTGTTGATATCGAGCCCGGCCACGGTGCCGTCGATCACCTGCACGCCGTTCTCCAGGTTGCGACGGCGCACCTCGCGATCGAATGTGAAACGGTTAATCTGAAAAGATAGCAGCAGAGGCGCCGTCGGAATCTCGTCGACGATGTAGGTCCGATCCGCGGGTTCGTTGATATCGGGTTTGAAATAATAGGTCAGGCCGTATTTCGGATAGTGCTTTTCCACGAGGTAAGCGCCGAGCCCGAGTTCGAAAAGGAAATCGACACTGACCTCGACCAGGGATTCGCCGACGATCGGTCGATTCTTGTGTGGGCCCTCAACCACGGCCACCTTCAGGTTCGGGAAGCGCATCCGCAGGTAGGCGGCCGCAAGCTGGCCTGTTGCTCCGCCTCCCATAACCAAAACATCGCTCATCATGGGGCCTTCCTTGCTGTCAAGAAGACTCAGAGCCCGTACTGCCTCCAAAATCAAAACGAAAGACTACTGGTCAGTTGTTCCACCGTCAAAATAACCATAATGGATGCTCGGAGTCCTGATGCGCATGGCCGGAAGGCCCTCTCTCCCCCCTTCGCGAGTGCAACTCAGGGCAGGCAGGGCAAGCCTGAGCTACATTACAGGCTGGGACTGAGATTTGGCGGGCGGAACACTCTTCCCAGGCGCTCAAGTGAACATTTGACTTCTGAGGGTGCCGCTCGGCTCGGCTCGTCTCTTTGCTCTCACGGTAAGGTCCCACAGATGTTTGCCCGCTTGGCCCTGAATGCTGCCCGTCAAATGCGAATGGTCCGATAGAAAACATCCCCGTGGTAAGAAATCGCTTGCGCAGGCTCGGCCGGCGGCGCTTGAATCTTTTCGCCGACCACTTGATGCTTCCTACTCGGACTCGACGTTAGTCGCCGACCACGAAGGTGTCCTGCTTGTCCTTCGCGAGTTCGTTCTGCATCTGCTTCGGGTACAGGAGTTGATGGCCCTCCACCCGGCCTGGATAGGACCAGGCAATGATCGCCTCCGGCTGTGATTCCCGTCGCTCTGCGAGAATAATTGCAGACTTACCGGACAAGCCCCGCTGCTGGGTAGGTATGGTCGGAATCAAGGCGATCACCTTTGCGCGATCCGCGTTGGAGATGCGCACAATATCGTGGTTCAAGCTCTTGACCAATTCAAACACATGCGTCCCGGCCGGCAGGACGCTTCCAGGTGTCTGAACCGGTTGGCTGAAGGTAAACCTGGTGGCTTGATTCCATTCATTCGCGCGTAGGACAGGCAGCACGACTAAGAATGCGAGCAAGAACGCGAGCGTGGCAATGTCCCTGGCAACATCAACTCTACTCATAACTTCCCCTTTTATTAGTATTGCTCCAGCTGATGCACCTGTTCTTCGCTCCAAAGAATTAGGGTCAGTGTGGCCCTGCAGAGAATTAGACAAGCGCGAGGATGAAAATATTCCCGCCTGCTTCTGCTAATTTATTTCATCACTGTAAAGGGCGTTTGGGAATAAGGCCGCCTCGGCGGTGGTTCCTACACTGCAAGCAGTCCTGGCCCAAAGGCATCGTTTCGGAGCCTCCAAGCAACACGACAAGGAATTCCTATGAAAATGCTTCAGCGAGGAGCCTGTGTAAGGACCAATATGATTGGCTCACTGGCCCTTGGCCTGGGTGTTCTGATCATGTTGCCATCGTTATCAGCAACTGAAGCGCAATCCAGCAAAAAGACAGCCTCTGGCCAGACTAAACACGCAATTGTGGACAATGGGGTTGACTCGCTTCAGCAGTTAAGCACTTCTCTGGAGCTGCTTTCGAAACGAGTGAGCCCGAGTGTTGTTCAGATCTTTACCACGGGTTACAGCCTGGATAACGACCGCGAGCATAACAATACAAATCTGTTTTCGCGCCGGTCGAATTCAGGGTCTGGGATCATCATTGCCTCTGATGGATGGATTGTGACGAATGCTCATGTCGTACGGGGCAGCCGGTGGATTCGAGTTCGACTTCATCAAGAAGACGATTTATCTGCATCGCAAAACGGAAGATCACGCCACGCCTTGCTCGAAGCCAAGCTGGTATTAGCTGATCGTGATACGGATCTCGCGTTTCTCAAAGTGGACGCCACCGGCTTACCAACGTTGGAGTTGTCGGATTCGAGCGACCTAAGACAAGGGCAATTGGTGTTAGCTTTTGGGAGCCCGCTAGGCCTCGATAATTCCGTAAGCATGGGGGTTGTGAGCTCGGTCGCCAGGCAACTAGATCCAGACAGCCCGGCGATCTATATTCAGACTGACGCGGCAATTAACCCGGGCAACAGTGGCGGACCGTTGGTAGATACCGGCGGACGCGTGGTCGGCGTTAACACGCTCATACTTACGCAGTCGGGCGGTAACGAAGGAATCGGCCTCGCCATTCCTAGCAATGTAATACGCAGCGTTTATAACCAGTTGCGAAATGAAGGCCACGTTCACCATCATGGAATTGGTATGTCGGCCCGCAATATCACGCCCGCTCTCGCATCGGGTCTCGGTCTGAGCCGAGAAGATGGAGTTCTAATTGAAGACGTGGCTCCACAGAGTCCCGCTCAGAGCTCCGGTTTAATGCCGGGTGATATCGTTCTGAGTGTAGACAGGAAGCCAGTTCAGAATATCCGCCAACTTGCGCTCGGTCTCTATTCTTATGCTGTGGGCGAAAACGCACAACTTGAAATTCAACGGGGCAAGCAGACGATTTCCTTTAGGATTCCTGTGATTGAAAAACAAGACCTGCAGGGACGTCTCGCTGATCTCGTCACAAAGGAACAAAACAAGATTCCGCAACTTGGAATTCTGGCCCTGACCCTCGATGACAGACTTCTGCCGATGCTTCCGCCGTTGCGCAATCAATTTGGAGTTGTTGTTGCCGCGAAAGAGTCAGAAGGTGCTTACATAGGTGAAGGGCCGCTCCCGGGAGACGTAATTTATTCCGTGAATGGAACGCCCGTGGGCAGTGTTGATTCGCTGCGCTCGGTGTTGGACGATCTCAAGCTTGCCGACGCGCTCGTACTGCAAGTTGAACGACTGGGCAGTCTCCACTATGTTGCTCTTGAAACTGAAAAATGAGCTAGATCATTCAGCGCTCTTCCGTACACTGTTCACTCGTAGTGCGGCAATCACGACCTTCCAAGTGGAGTCGCCTATTTCCGATGCACTCCCGGATGCTAGTGCAATCTTACAAACGAGCTTTTAAGTAAGAAAAAGTATACTAATGATAAATATAGAAATTAAAAGGACGCTAGCGCTCGTCGGAAGTGATTCCTAAAGCTGCCTTCATAGGATGAGGTCCAAAGACGAACATTTTGAGTCGTTGCGTCGGTGTGTCCCAAGTTTCTTTTTGTTGTCGAACTGCCCGCGGGCAAAAAGGCAGGACGACGAAAAAAGAATAGCCATCTCCTTTCTTCCCAGCCAACGGAAAGCAGGCCTGGCGGAATAAACACGAGAGCGACGCGGTCTGGAAGAGTATGAAGGACTTCATACAGCGACGGGACAAGGCGATTGATACCGGTCCAGCTCTGGAATTAGGCGAAACGGAAATCTCGTCGATTGTCGCGGCCGGGGGCGGGAGATACGTGGGCGTTTTGAAAGAAATTCCGGACAAAATGGAATCTGTCGTCCTGTTCATTTCGCCGCGGACAAGAACAACCCTGGGCCTACCGATTTCGCGTTTAACAGTGGAGGCCGTGCGCGAGCATCTCGCTGAATCCGATGCGGCATTCACTCGGCCAGGTGCAAAATGACAAATGCAAACGGGGCAGGCATCGTTCTCGAATACAGATTCCACGACTCTTTTTGCTTCCATATCCGCCTGGCAGAATTGCTCGGCACTGAAATGCCCAGACTGATCGAACGCCTGAAAATCTTTCACGGTGAAATTATAAGCGTCTCCGAGCCGAGGTTTCACCGATAAAGTCTGCTAAATGCTCGAAGGGACCTTACGGAATCTTCTTGGCCCATCGCTGGTTTTCAGAGCTTCTCACCAACGTTCCGATGCAGGTGTAATTGTGTCTCTCCGGTTCTCACACCCAGTTAATTCGCTACGCATCACCCGCCAGAGAGGAAAAACAAGATATGGATTGTCAGGAAGAAAGCGAAACGGGATGTGTTCAGGCTGCCGTGTGCTCCTGCTCCTTGCAATTACGGTACTGGCGCGTCCAAGGCACAGCCTCAAGCCGCGCTTTTGCTGAGTGTCTGAGCAATCTGTAACTAGATAACGCTTACAACCGGAGGATGGCCTTATGTTGACCACCTTTTGAATTCCCTGCACCGTGACCAGGCCTTTTTGTTCCGCTTGGCCCACCTGGCTAACGATAGATTTGACTAATGTTGCTTTCGGGTTGAGGAAATCTTTGTCGCGCCGGCCCGGGCCTGGCGAAGCTCGCAATCGCCCCTCCAACTTATTCACAGCTTGGGAATTCCTTGACTTTAAAGGATAGCGCGGGTATTTAGTCTCCAAGTTCCCTCAGGAAGCCCGGGAGTCTGGTGAGAGCAGGAGCTTTCGCGGGCCCACGGGCTTTAAGTTTCTATCATGCGGAACTATAAGTGCGACACCATGAGAGCCTGCCCAGTGGTGGGCCTCGCAGAAGGCAGCGTCAACCAAGTTCTGGGCACCGAGCAGGGGAGACTGCGAATGAATCGGGTGAAAGACAGGTACTCGAGCCAATAGGAGGCGAACCGATGGGCACGCGAGCGCAGGCAGTTGGTGGGGCGGACGGGCAGCGCGAATACAGTTTGCCGCTGGTGATTACCGCGTCATCCGTAGGCACGATGATCGAGTGGTACGACTTCTACATTTTCGGAAGCCTGGCCGCGGTGTTGTCATTGAAATTTTATCCGCCGGGCAACGACACGTTCGCTTACATCGCCTACCTGGCGACCTTCGCGGTCGGATTCCTGGTGCGGCCATTCGGGGCGATTTTCTTCGGGCGCATCGGAGATCTGATTGGGCGGAAGTATGCATTTCTGGTGACGCTGTCAGTGATGGGCCTCTCGACCGCGCTGATTGGCCTGCTGCCCACGTACAAGACGGCGGGATTGTTCGCGCCCATTACGCTGATCGGAATCCGCGTGCTGCAGGGCCTCGCGCTTGGCGGCGAGTATGGCGGAGCGGCCGTATATGTCGGTGAGCATTCGCCGGATGGGAAGCGTGGGTATTACACAAGCTTCATTCAGATTACAGCGACGCTGGGGCTGTTCGTTTCGCTGATCGTAATCCTGGTCACTCAAAATTCCATGAGCAAGGACGATTTCCAGGCCTGGGGCTGGAGAATTCCCTTCCTGATTTCGATCATCCTTGTGGCCATCTCCCTGTACATTCGGTTGAAATTGAAAGAATCACCGATTTTTTCTTCCATGAAGTCTGCGGGAAAAACTTCAATCCAGCCGCTGAAGGATGCGTTCACGAAATGGCCGAACTTGAAGCAAGTGCTGCTGTCCTTGTTTGGCGCAACGGCGGGCCAGGGCGTAGTGTGGTACACGGGGCAGTTCTACGCATTGTTCTACATGCAAACAATCTTGAAGATCAACCCGAAGACCGCGAATATTGTGGTGGCGTGGGCTTTGCTCGCCGGGATGCCGTTCTTCACAGTCTTTGGTGCGCTCTCCGACAAGATCGGGCGGAAGAAAATCATGATGGCGGGCTGCCTGATCGCCGTGATCGCCTATTTTCCTATCTACAAGGGGATGGAGCGTGCGGCTGGTAACAACATTGTCGGCATCCAGTCCACGACGAACAAAGTGACAGGGGCAATCAGCCTGACCGCAATGACGACGGACGCTACCGGAGCAATGATACCGGCCAAGGAAGCAACAAACCCCGACAAATTCAAGCTGGGGCTGCTCATTTTCATCCAGGTGATTTTCGTTTGCATGGTTTACGGACCGATAGCCGCGTTTCTGGTGGAATCTTTCCCTGCCAAAGTCCGCTACACCTCTCTATCATTGCCGTATCACATCGGCAACGGAGTGTTCGGAGGCATGCTGCCGCTCATTGGGTTGTCGTTATGCGCGGCCACCGGCAACATCTACGCCGGGCTTTGGTACCCAATCATCGTGGCAAGCGTCACTTTTATCGTGGGCAGCCTGTTTCTGCGTGAGACCTACGGGACGAAGATTTGGGACGAGGTGGGCGGGCAACCCGCTCGCAGCACTGCCGATTGACGGCATTTTGCGGTAGAGAGATGATGGTCGCGCGTCGGTCTTCAGTGGGGCTGCACCATCCGCGCTGAGGGGCGCGACGAGCTGATCAGTTTGACTCGAAATCAATCCAAAGCAGTCCGTCCCGATAAGGAGCAATCGCTGTGGCTGAGGCCAAAGAAAAGAATGTGACCACCGGACAAGACGAAGCGCACATTGCAGTTCACTGGAAAGAAGAAGAATATTTTTACCCGCCGAAAGAATTCGTAGAACAGGCCAATCTCAAGGATCCCGCCGCAGTGGAACGATTCAGCGAGAAGCATTTCCCAAAGTGCTACGAAGAGTACGCAGAGATGCTTTCGTGGTCCGAACGTTGGCACACCGTGCTCGATACGAATGATCCGCCTTTCTGGAAGTGGTTTGTGGGCGGGAAACTAAACGCCTGTTACAACTGCGTGGATCGGCATCTCGAGAAACATAGGAACAAAGCGGCAATTATTTTCGTTCCCGAGCCTGAAAGCGAAGAACCGGTGGCGATCACCTACCAGGAACTATACGACCGCGTGAACGAAACAGCGGCGATGCTACGCGATTTCGCAGCATTGAAGGCGGGCGACCGCGTAACGATCCACATGCCCATGATTCCTGAATTGCCCATCACCATGCTGGCTTGCGCGCGGCTGGGCGTGGTGCACTCAGTAGTATTCGGGGGGTTCAGCGGAGAAGCCAGCGGGATGCGCGCGGCGGACTCGAAGAGTCGCGTGCTGATCTATGCGGACAGCTACAACCGCAGCGGGAAGCTGATTGATCATAAGTCCGTTGTCGAAACGGCCATCCAAACAGCAAAGCGGGACGGCCAGGAAATCGAAAAGGTACTTGTCTGGCGGCGATATCCCGGCAAGAACGGTTCGGCTGCCGCGATGGTGAAGGGTCGCGATTTTTTTGTGGATGAGGTGATGAATGATTTTCGCGGCAAAAAAGTGGAACCCGCGGCAATGGACGCCGAGGCTCCGCTCTTCCTGATGTACACCAGCGGGTCCACGGGCAAACCAAAAGGCTGCCAGCACCGCACCGGCGGTTATCTGGCTTACGTCGCCGGAACTTCAAAATATTATCAGGACATCCATCTTGAGGACGTTTACTGGTGCATGGCGGATATTGGCTGGATCACCGGGCATTCCTACATAGTGTACGGACCGCTGGCGCTGGCGGCGACCAGCGTAATCTATGAGGGAGTTCCGAATTATCCAGATGCTGCGAGACCGTGGAGGATCGCGGAGCGCCTGAACGTGAATATTTTCCATACTTCGCCGACAGCCATCCGCATGCTGAGGAAAATGGGTCCCGCGGAGCCGAAAAAATATAATTTCCACTTCAAGCACATGACCACGGTGGGTGAGCCGATCGAGCCGGATGTCTGGCGGTGGTATTACGAAAACGTCGGGAAGCGTGAAGCGGTGATAGTGGACACTTGGTGGCAGACGGAAACCGGCGGCTTTCTCTGCAGCACCAAGCCGGCACTTGATCCGATGAAGCCCGGGAGCGCTGGACCCGGAGTACTGGGAATTTACCCCGTGATCCTGGATGAAAATGGGCTGGAATTGCAGGCCGGTTCCGTGAAGGCTGGAAACATCTGCATCAGGAATCCGTGGCCAGGTATTATTCAGACCATTTGGGGAGATCGCGATCGCTTCGTAAGGCAATACTACCAGAAGTACAACAAAAATCCGAAGAGCAAGGATTGGCACGACTGGCCGTATTTCGCCGGCGACGGAGCGCTGCTGGCGAAGGACGGATATTTTCGCATCCTTGGGCGCGTGGACGACGTAATCAACGTCGCGGGGCACCGCTTGGGCACGAAGGAGCTTGAATCCGCCTGCCTGACGCTTGACGAAATCGCGGAAGCCGCCGTAATTCCCGTGGTGGATGAAATCAAAGGGCGCATGCCGGAAATCTACGTCGCGCTCAAGCCGGGATGCACAATTTCTCATAAGGAAGTGGCGGAAAAAGTGACGCGCACAATTGAAACCATGATTGGGAAGATCGCGCGGCCGAAGGCGGTCCACGTGGTTCCTGATATGCCCAAAACGCGGTCGGGGAAACTAATGCGCCGCGTGCTCGCCGCGATTTCCAACACGCTCGATGTGGGCGACATCACCACGCTTGCAAACCCCGATGTGGTCGAACAGATTCGCGTGCAGGTGCAGGGCAAAGAAAAAGTAGCGAAGAAGGAAGGGCCGGAAGACATCAAGCAGTTTGGATCTGTGGAATAAGACGAGCTCAAAAAATCCGCCCGCTGAGATCGCAGGAGGAGGACAGACATGGGAAAGAAGAGAGGTAAGGGTATTTCACGTAGAGAATTCGTCAAGCTCGCCGGCACCGGCGCACTCGCCGCCGGAATCGGACCCGCTTTTCTTTTCCCCGAGCGTGCGCTAGCGCAACAGAAGACACTGAAAATTATTCAGTGGAGCCATTTTGTGCCAGCGTGGGACACCTGGTTCAACGGAACGTTCACCAAGGGATGGGGACAGAAGAACAACACCAACGTGATCGTGGACAACATCAATCTGGTTGACCTGCCGGCCAGAGCCGCTTCGGAGGTGTCGGCGCAGAAGGGCCATGATCTTTTCATGTTCCTCTCTCCTCCCGCGGCCTACGAAAAATCAACGCTCGACATGACTCATGTGTATCAGGAAGTGGAGAAAAAGCACGGCAAGAAGATCGATCTCGCCCACAAGTCCACATTCAACCCGAAAACGAAAAGATATTTTGCTTTTTCGGACGCCTACACGCCCGATCCGGGCAACTGGCACAAGGATTGGTGGACGGAAGCGGGCTTTCCCAATGGGCCCGACACGTATGACGATCTACGTGCCGGCGCGAAGAAGATCCGCGATTCGAGCGGCCATCCCTGCGGCCTGGGACTTGCGCAAGAACTCGACACCAGCATGGCGATGCGCGCGATCCTGTGGTCATTTGGCGGCGCGGAGCAGGATGAAGTCGGCAATGTGACCATCAACTCGAAGAACACCATCGAAGCACTCAAGTATATGCGCGCTCTCTACCAGGAAACTGAAACGGCGGAAGTGTTTACATGGACGCCACCTTCGAACAACCAGGCTATGCTCGCGGGACGCGTTTCCTTCGTGATGAACGCCATCTCAATTTCCCGGCAGGCCGAGCGCGAGCATCTCCCCATTGACAGCAAAATCATGATCAGCCGCGCCTTGAAGGGGCCGGTGCGCCGCATCGCCGCAGAACACGTGATGGACTGCTACGTCATCTGGAATTTCGCAGAGAACAAAGAAGGCGCCCAGCAGTTCTTGATTGATTACATGGATCATTTCCACGAGGGATTCGAGGCCGGGCAGTTCTACAACTTCCCCTGCTTCCCGAGTCTAGTGCCCGACCTGAAGAAGGAAATCGCGAGCGACTCGCGGGCAAACCCGGCGGACAAGTACAAAGTCTTGGGTGATGTTCTCGATTGGGCCACCAACATCGGCTATCCGGGCTACGCTTCTGCGGCGATTGATGAGGCGTTCAAGACCTGGGTGATTCCCACGATGTTCGCGAAAGTAGCGCGTGGTGATGAATCTCCCGAGGACGCCGTGAAAGCGGCCGAAGCGGAGTACAACCGAATCTTTGCAAGGTGGAAATAGCATGGGGGCTCGATGGCTGTCGTTGAAGCGCGGAACCTGACCAAAGTTTTCAAGCAAGGAGAACTCGGAGCAGTTAACAACGTCAATCTGGAGACTCGCGAAGGGGAGTTTCTGGTCCTGCTTGGACCTTCCGGTTCCGGCAAGACTACGCTGCTGCGCATGATTGCGGGGCTCGAAACGCCTACGTCGGGCGAAATACGCATCGGCGGCCAAGTGGTAAACCAACTGACGCCGCGCGAACGCGGAATAGCCATGGTGTTTCAAAGTTATGCGCTCTATCCCCACTTGAGTGTTTACAACAATATTGCATTTCCGCTCAAGGCTCAGAAGGTCCCTAAAGTACAGCACAAGCAAAAAGTGGAGTGGGCTGCCAGCCTGCTGGGCATCGAAAAGCTGCTGCAACGGAAACCGCGTGAACTTTCCGGCGGCGAGCGTCAACGGGTGGCGCTGGCACGTGCGATTGTGCGCGAACCTCGCGTGTTCCTGCTGGACGAGCCGCTTTCAAACCTCGACGCCAAACTGCGTGCTTCGGCTCGTGAGGAGCTGGATGAGTTTCACGAACGAATCAAGACGACTACGATCTACGTTACCCACGATCAGGTGGAAGCCATGGCGCTGGGAGATCGCGTTGTCGTGCTGCACCTGGGCGTGGTGCGGCAGATCGGGACGCCGCGCGAGGTGTATGACGAGCCCGCAGACACTTTTGTGGCCACCTTCCTCGGTTCTCCGCCGATGAACTTACTCGAAGCCGGTGATGTGATCGTGGGATTCCGGCCTGAGCGTTTTCTTCCTGCCGGACTCATCGCGCCGTGGGCGTCCATGGGCGAGATTGCCAGGACCCTTCAGCCCGAGAACCTGCTCCCCGCTGACTTGCAGACCACAGGGAAACGTGTTGATCTGCGCTTTCTCGTGGAGCACTCGGAATTTCTCGGCGCCGAGCGCATCCTCTACGGCATCCTCGAAGGCACGCGATTCCGCGACAAGCCTGTCTGGGCGCGGGTTTCTTCAAGCGTGCTCGAGACCTACACGCCGGGAACGGCCTACGACTTCGCTGTGCCGGAGCACGAACTGAGATTCTTCGACGCGAAAACCGGAAAGCGGATCCCGCCGAGGCCCGTCGCGTGGCAGTAGAAAATCGAAAGCTCGGCGCCATGATGTTTCTGCCGGCGATCGCATACATTGTTCTTTTGATCGGCGCGCCTTTCGCTCTGGCCGTGATGTATGCATTCAGCGACGCGCGCATCGGTAGCCCGGGATTTCATTACGTCGGCCTCGAGAATTTCCGTAGCATTCTGCAGAGCCCCAGCTTTCAAGCCGCGCTCAGAAATTCCATCGTCTTCACCGTGTGCGCGCAAATTATCGTGATTGTCTGCTCCACGATTCTGTCGATTGCGCTCGAAAAACCGTTTCGCGGACGCAAGTTTGTGCGCTTCCTGATTCTGCTTCCCTGGGTGGCTCCCATTTCGCTAGGCGCGATCGGATGGAAATGGATTCTGGATTCGATTTACAGTGTAATCACATGGGTGCTTGTGTGGGCCCACGTTTTCAAACCATACAGCGCCCCCATGTGGCTGGGAGAGCCGCATTTGGCGATGGCTTCCGTGATTCTGGTGCACTGCTGGCGGCTGATTCCGTTTTCAACCGTCATAATGCTCGCGGGATTGACCGCCATCCCCAAGGACATCCCCGAGGCGGCGGCGATTGATGGCGCAGGATTCTGGCGCACACTTTTTCAGATCAACATCCCGATGATGGCACCCATAATCAGCGTGGCGGTGCTGTTCGGAACGATATTCACGTTTACAGATATGACCGTGGTTTACATCCTGACGGCCGGCGGGCCGTTTGATTCCACGCAGACGCTGCCCTCGCTGGCATTCGCCATGGGAATCCAGGGCAGCGACCTGGCGGCCGGCGCGGCCACTTCCCTTTTCCTTGTTCCCGTGCTGATTTTGGTTGCTTATTTCATGCTCCGTGCAGCACATCGCGCTGAGGTGGCCTGATGCCAGGAAGAGACGAGAAACGATTCTCGGCCAAGGCACTGCATTTTGTGGTGCTCGCGATGTTCGTTGTTTTGCTGGCATTTCCCTTCTACTGGATGTTTATCGCCAGCTTCAAACAGAACATTGACCTCTACAACGTTGAAAACAATCCCTTCATCTTCAACATGCGGCCCACGCTTGAACACTTGAGGCTGCTGTTTTTTGAAACCGGCTATGTGCGTTGGCTGGTTAACACGGCGCTTGTGGGAATTTTGGTCGTGTTCATCACGCTGGTTCTGGCCCTGCCAGCTGCCTACGCCCTCGCGCGACTCACCGGACGCTGGGGCCAGCGGATTGGTATCGGAATTTTTCTGACGTATTTGGTACCACCTACATTGCTGTTCATTCCTCTTTCTCGAGTCGTGGCTGTGCTGGGATTGCAGGATACGATCTGGTCGCTCGTGCTGGTGTACCCGAGTTTCACGGTTCCCTTCTCCATTTGGCTGCTGATGGGGTTTTTCAAATCCATCCCGCGGGAGCTAGAAGATGCGGCGATGGTGGATGGGCTGACGCATTTCGAGGCGTTCTACAAGCTGGTGGTCCCGATTTCCACGTCTGGAATCTTGACGGTGGTGATCTTCACGTTCACCCTTGTGACGCAGGAATTCGTTTATGCGCTGACGTTCATCTCCCCGGAATCGCAGCAAATGGTGGGAGTGGGAATTCCGATTTTCCTGGTCCGCGGCGACGTTTATTTCTGGGGGTCGCTGATGGCGGCCTGTCTGATAACGAGTGTTCCGATCGCTCTGCTTTACAACACATTCCTCGACCGCTTCATTGCCGGATTTACCGTGGGCGCTATCAAGTAGCCATTCGACTGCGCACCAGAACGCTAACTCTTGCTGCAATTATCCGTTTTCGAAAAGCGCGCTTGCGCGCTGCGAAGGCGCGGGCCTATTATCAGCACGCTGAGTGGTGTTCGCGGTCCTGAATGCTTCGAGGAAGGCGCGTCCTCTCGCAGTCATTGTGCCCGCAGTTGGCGTTACCTATTTCGTTGGCAATGCTCAGACGGATTCAGACACCGTCGAGTACACCATCATTGCGGTCTTTGGGAAAACCCCACCCGCGAAAAGCAAACCGATGATGGGGAACAACCAGATCATCGTCGGCTCAGGCAACGAGGGTAAGTCGAGGTGCAGGACGCCGAAGACTGCCCCCTGCCGGGAAATTGGCTGTCATCTGCAACGAATCTTCAGCTCGAACCGTCAAATTAGGACATGGTGGCGACCATAAACGGCGGAAATGACGAACGCAGCTGCAGGGACCATGATATTTGTGTGCCTCGAAGCCGCTTGCAGCGGGGTTTCCTGCTCTGCCTCGCGCTGTCTGTGTTTCTGCTCCTTGCCACTGACCTCCACACTCAGTCCCCGCCGGAAATGCATGCCAGGGTCCAGCTTGTCTCATTGGGATCCATTCACCCAGCCGGCCCTTTCTTTGTCGGTGTGTTGTTTCAATTGGATGAGGGCTGGCACATCTACTGGCAAAATCCCGGCGATTCCGGCGAGCCGCCGAGAATCCAGTGGAGGCTGCCGTCAGATTGGCGAGCCAGTGAGATTCTCTGGCCGCGTCCCACCCTGCTGGGCAAAGGCTCCGTAAGAGATTATGGCTATGAGGGCCAAGTAGTGCTGTTGACCGCGATTCAACCGCAGCGCCCGGTCACCTCTTCCGGTGAAATCGCTGCGACAGTAAAATACGTCGTCTGCCGGGAGATTTGCATTCCGGGCAAGGCCGAACTGACGCTTTCGGTGCCGGTCAGCAAAGTCCCGAAGAGCGAGAGAAGTGAGTGGATCGCCGTTTTTAGGAATTCATTGTCGCAACTGCCTGAGCAGCTTCCGCCGGAATGGAAGGTCTCCGCGACTTCGAAAGGTGCAAATTTTGTGCTAACTTTTCGCGGTGGGACAGCAAAAGAGATGAGATTCTTCCCGCTTCAGCCGGGCGTAATCGAGAATGCCGCGCCACAGCCTCTTGATTCGGACGAGGATAGGCTTCGCCTGACGCTTAAGAAATCGGAGCAGCTAACAAAGCCGGTTTCGACTCTTAGGGGCGTGATTGTGTTGGATCAGGATCGCGCATACGAGATTGCCGTGCCTATAGGAGCGTCTTAGGCATGGATGAAGATCATTGCATTTAGGGGGAGGTCAAAATGAACAGGAAGCACGTCATCAGGGTGGGAGCGGCGGCGTTCGCCGTCACGCTTGTGCTTTCAACCACCTTTGCCGCCCGGGTCGGGGAACGCGCTCCCGACTTCACGGCCACCGACAGCAACGGCACAGTGCACAAGCTTTCGGAGTACGCGGGCAAGTACGTGGTCCTCGAATGGCACAATCGCGGCTGCCCATTTACCGCGAAACACTACAACAGCGGCAACATGCAGCGACTGCAGCACGAATGGACTGCGCGCGGCGTGATCTGGCTGACCGTGATTTCTTCCGCGCCCGGCAAGCAGGGGTACATCACCGCGGCCGATGAAAACGCATTTCTCAAGGAAGCAAACGCCGCGCCCACCGCCGTCCTGCTTGATCCCACCGGCGCGCTCGGCCATCGGTACGACGCGAAGACCACGCCGCACATGTTCATCATCGATCCGCAGGGAACGCTCATCTACAACGGCGCGATCGACGACAGGGCGACCACGGATGCTGTGGACATAGCCGGATCGAAGAACTATGTGTCGCTCGCTCTCGGCGAGGCGCTGGCAGGCAAGCCTGTCAGCAACCCGTCCACCAGGCCTTACGGTTGCTCCGTCAAGTATCCGGACTGAACGTGGTCGAAGCTGTGCGCAAACGGCCATCACTAAGGCACCCCAGCCCTCGTGGTAAGCGCGCGTGCCCTAAACCGGCAGATTGTGGGATGATCGGCCCATTTGATACGCTTTCCCGAGGAGAATGACTGATGAAGCCATCGATTGCCCGTCTGCTTCTAATCGCTCTGTTCGTCGCTTTCGGCTTGGCAGCGCCCACCAAAGCCGAGCAGAACTCCGCGGCGTCCCCTCCCAAAGCCGCTGCCCCGTCCAAAGACGCGCCAGCCGCGAAGCCCTACGGCAACGCGGACGCGCCCGAAAACGATCCCGCGCTCCAGCTCACCGACGACCAGAAGAGTAAGATCAAATCCATCCGCGACGACGCCAACCAGCAGATCCAGACGGCCCAGAAGGACACTACGCTCACGGACGATCAGAAGGAGCGTAAGGTCAAACAGATTCGCAAGGTCGCCCGCGCCCAGGTTTTCGCCGTCCTCACCCCAGACCAGCAGAAGACCTGGTCCGGAGAGCAGCACGAGAGGCGCGAGGCGAAGCTGCCACCCCCCAAGTCTCAATAAAGGCGCCCGCGGGACTTTCGACAGCTCCGTGCCTCTTTCACTAGGCGAACCCATCCAGATCCCAAGACTGTCATCCTGAGCGCAGGCCCGGGCGCTTCTGTTTCTCCCGCCGCAGTTGGGCGGGCGCGGTTCGGAGTCGAGGGATCTGCCATCGTTTTTCGCTTTGCCGCCTTTCAGCCCGTGCAAATTTCCTCAGCCTCTCCACCACCCAGCAAAAAATCTTTACCTTCGATGCACATTTCTCTTGCATCGGAAAATATTTTCCGTATTCTGCATTTTGCGCACTCGCTCCGAATGCGCGGCTGTTAGAGAGCGAGGAACGCTTTTGGAGGACGCGACAAGCAATTGAGCACTTTATCCCTCCCAGCCCAATTTCCTACCCGGGCGATTCCCTCCACTAAAAGAGTTGCAAAGCTGACGCTCTGGCCACTGGTGGCTGCTACCTTCTTCATGGTGTCAGGCGGTACCTATGGCACCGAAGACATCATCCACGGCGCGGGCTATGGCCGCGGCATTCTCCTGCTGCTCCTGACGCCGCTGATTTGGAGCCTGCCTACGGCCTACATGATTGGCGAATTGTCGAGCGCGTTGCCCGCGGAGGGCGGGTACTACGCCTGGGTTCGGCGAGCGCTGGGAAATTTCTGGGGCTTTCAGGAGGCGTGGCTGTCGCTGGTGGCGAGCGTCTTTGACATGGCGATTTACCCGACTCTCTTCGTCCTTTACCTGACGCGCCTGTTCCCGTGGTTCGCGGAGGGCCATCGCGGTGTGATGGTAGGTCTCGGGGTGGTGACGGTTTGCGCGCTGCTGAATATTGCGGGCATCCGCGTAGTTGCTATTTCTTCGCTTTGGCTTTTCTTCCTGCTCTCAGTCCCGTTTGCGCTGATCGTGTTAATTGCGCCCACGAAAATCGGTGCGCTCTCGGATGTCCCTATGGCCCCGAGCACCTCGACGGTCGGCCTGGTTGGCGGCCTGCTAATCTGCATGTGGAACTATATGGGCTGGGACAACGCCTCGACGATTGCCGCCGAGGTGCGCCGGCCACAGCGGACTTACCCTCGAGCGATGATTCTTGCAGTCATCGTCGTGTCACTGAGCTACGTGCTGCCCTTCGCCGGGATGTGGCTAACCGGCGTTCCCTCATCGGCGTTTGAGACAGGCTCGTGGGCCGACCTGGCTGGCATGATAGGAGGGCAAGTTGGCGGCCCGTTGATGGCGCGCACCTTCCGCGTCGCGCTGGTCCTGGGCGGAATGATGAGCGCGTTTGGAATGTTTAACGCGCTGGTGATGAGCTACTCGCGCCTGCCACTGGCCATGGCGCAGGATGGTATGTTGCCGGCCGTGTTTGGCAAGCTGCAGCCGAGAACTCGCGCTCCCTGGGTCGCCATCGTCGTTTTAGCAACCGGCTGGGCCCTTTGCCTTGGTCTCGGGTTCGAGCGGCTGGTTACGATTGATATTCTAGTTTACGGGTTGGCGTTGCTGCTCGAATTCGTCGCGCTGGTCGCGCTGCGGCTCAAGGAGCCAGAATTGCGGCGGCCTTTCCGTGTTCCCGGCGGCTTGGCGGGGGCGATTTTGATGGGGGTCTGTCCTGCGCTACTTCTTGGCTTTGCGTTGGTTCACGGGCAGAGTGAACAGATACTCGGCATGAACGGCCTGGTGTTCGGTGCCCTGCTGATCGCCGGCGGCTTCTTCGTTTTCTTCGCAAAGTCCGCAGTTGAGAAACAAGGCTGGGTGGCCACCGCTATTCGCAACCCGCGAAAAGCAGCATAGCCACGCGCGCGAAGCATCAGGTGGGGTGATATCATTGCTGCCTAGCAGAGGGTGCGCTCGGCATAGGAATAAAGATCGCCCAATGCATGCGAATCTAACTCACAAAACGTTAGAGAACCATGTGAACCGACAGGTCCAAGTTCACCACGGGTCCGGCAACGTCGAAGCGCAATTGGCTTCTATCCCGCTGAGTGGCCGTCAGCATTTTGGGGGGTAATCGCAGCAGGCCGGAATTCGAAATTCACGCTAGCCGACTTAAGGCATCCGGACTTACGATTTCCTAACCGCAACGAAATCCCCTATGTTTTGTACAGCGTCTCTGTGCGACTTCGCCTCACGCTTCGGCGATCCTGGTCAACGAAAAACCCTCCTTTGATTACGCTGTGGACGTCATCTTTGAGTACGATTGGGCACCTGGGATCCTTCCATTTCTTCTCGACTGTGCTTCCGAGCATTTCTGCTATTCTTTTTGCTGTGCGAAAGCCTCTCTCAATTGCAATCATCCTGTTGGCAGGCGGCGCATCGGTGGTGATTGCGCGGGAGGCGCGCGAGCCGAGTTCGCAGCAACCGACGCAAACACCTCAGCAGCAATCCGCGCCACAACAAGGGGGAGCGCAGGAGACTGGAACCCAGCAGCAGTCGTCTGCGCAAATTGTTCCTCCCTCTGCAACTCACGCGGGGCCCATCGTCATCCTGAACCCCGCGCATGGTGGCGCCGACACGGGCGCGCGCGGTCCCAGCGGAGCCATAGAAAAAGATGTGGTGCTGCTTTTCGCGCGCATTGTCCGCGTGGAACTCGAGCGCCAGGGGTATCACGTGGTGATGACTCGCAACGACGATTCAAATCCCTCCTATGACGACCGCGCTGCCATCGCAAACGCGCATCACGACGCTTTATTCATCAGCATTCATCTGGGGTCCACCGGAGCGGTAGGGACGGTCCGCGCCTACTTCTATCAATTCTCGAGCACCCCACCGACCGCCGCGGGAGAAAGCCCAGCGCAACAGTCTGCGCCATCTCCGAGCGGGATACTCGCGTGGGAGGAAGCGCAACGCCCTTACGCAGAAGCGAGCCGCCACTTCGGAGACTTGTTGGAAACAAATCTGGCGCAACATTTCAGCGGTTCCCCGGCAGCATCCGCGGGAGTCGCGGTGCGCGAATTGCGGTCGGTGGCCGCGCCGGCAGTGGCAGTGGAAGTTTCAAGCGTAGGGGTCAGCGACCCAAATTCTCTGACTCCATTCGCCGAGCCGCTGGCCACTGCGATTTTGCGGAGCATCCAGGCGTATCGCCCCGCCGCCGCGACGGGGGTGAAATAATGCCGCGGAATTTGAGGATCGTAATCGGCATTCTGAGCGTAGCCGTACTCATCGGGCTGATTAGCCTGCACGGGCTCCACAACCGCATCGAGAAGATGGAGGAAGATCAGACTTCCGAGGGTCAGGCGCGGCGTGAACTGCTGGAACCGGCAATCTCGACGCCGACGGACGTAAAGTTGCAAGCAAGAATTTTCTGGGCCTCGGGCGCTGACCGGCTAGCGCCAGTCGATTTGGAATTGGCGCTTTCGGCTGATCCAGCGCAGCGTGCCAGACAGGTACTGCACTCGCTGATCGCCGATCCGCCCACTCCGGCACAGCGCACCATTCCAGCGGACACAATCCTTCTCGGTTTCTATGTGCTGTCGGATGGCACGGCTATCGCGGATTTCTCGGACGCGCTGGCGTCGGAATACCCCTCGGGAATTATGAGCGAAGTGTTGGCTGTGGATTCCATCGCGCGAACGTTGGAAAGGAACGTGCCCGCTCTCCACCGGCTTAAAATTTTGATTCATGGGCAAGAAGTTGAGACGCTCGCGGGTCACGTGGATCTGACCGGCTTCTTTGAATTGAATCCGCCGGGCCCGCAGCCGGACTCTGCTCCTGCGGCGAACTCTGTTGGCGTGACAGAAGCACTGCCGACAACTTCGCCCCTCGCTGCGGCTACCGCTGCGCCGGCACGTGCGAGGGCACCAAGGTAAAGCGATGCTGCGTTTGAGTCAAACTCCGGAGACCAAGCCTTCTGTTGACACAGTTTCTGGCGGTCGTCAAACTGTGATTGAGAAATCATCATTGCCTTTCAACACCAGGAACAGGGGGAGGTAGTCCTTGCGAGCTGATGGACGCGCTGCCGACGAATTGCGGCCTGTAAAAATCACTTCGGATTTTATTCCCAGCGCTGAAGGAAGCGTGCTGATTGAAGCGGGGCAGACGCGCGTAATTGTCACGGCGACTGTGGAAGACGGAGTGCCGTCATTTCTGAAGGGCAAAGGCAAAGGCTGGGTGACAGGCGAGTATGGCATGCTGCCTCGCTCAACGGAAGAGAGGACGCCGCGCGAATCGTCCCGTGGAAAGCAATCGGGACGCACTTTGGAGATCCAGCGAATGATCGGGCGGACTCTGCGCGCGGTGACGGATTTGAAGTCACTCGGCGAGCGAACCGTGTGGCTTGATTGCGACGTCATTCAGGCGGACGGCGGTACGCGCACTGCTTCGGTGACCGGCGCGTTTGTTGCGCTCGCGCTGGCTCTAGAGCGAATGGTTTCGGCAGGGATGCTGCGCAGCGTTCCATTGTTTGATTCTGTCGCGGCGACCAGCGTCGGGATCGTTGACGACCAACTCTTGCTCGATCTTGCCTACGAGGAAGATTCCCGCGCTCAGGTGGACATGAATGTGGTGATGACCGGCGGAGGACGATTCGTGGAAGTGCAAGCGAGCGCCGAGGGCCGTCCCTACACAGAACGCGAACTGCATGACCTGATCGCGCTTGCTACCGGAGGGATTCGCCGGTTGGTCGAAGCGCAGCAGGAGTTGCTGCACATGAGTTTCACTGCCCGCGCCCGCTAAGGCCAAACAGGGCATGGCTGAGCTCATTCGAGTTTTTCTCGGGACATCGAATCCCGGCAAAGTGCGCGAGTACTCCGAGCTCGCCGGCGAATTATCGGTTGAGCTCGATTTGCTCCCGAATTGCCGACACATTCTCGCGTTCGAAGAATCAGCACCCACCTTCGCAGAAAATGCTGCCGGCAAAGCGGTGCATTACAGCAAACACTCTTCTGGAATCGTCCTCGCAGATGATTCGGGCCTGGTGGTACCGGCGCTCGGCGGTGCGCCGGGAATTCATTCCGCGCGATACGCCGGACCGAACGCGACCGATGCAGATCGAGTGCACAAATTATTGCGCGCAATGGAAGGAGAAGAAGGCGAGAAGCGGCGCGCCCGCTTTGTCTGCGTAACTGCAATCGCGCGGCGGAGCCAGGTCATCGGGGTAGTCTCCGACTTCGCCGAAGGGACATTGACAAAAGAACCGCGTGGAACGCACGGATTCGGTTACGACCCGATATTTTTCTTCGAGCAACTCGGCCGCACATATGCAGAGAGCACCCGCGAGGAAAAAAACAAGTACAGCCACCGCGGAAAGGCGTTCCGGAAAGCGTTGGCAGTTTTGGCTGCGCAGAATTCTGTCACTTTTTTATAGTCCCCCGCATCTAAAACTGCTGTGACACGAATTCACTTGCCCTGGGACTTGGAATCAGGGTAAGAATATCACCCCCCTCAGAGGTGATCATGGCCAGTCCTCAGTTGGCGCGTTCGCTTCACCCGCGGCTGTTGTCTCGTATGGAGGAGGCGCGTGCACGCTCGGACGCTCTTTTTCAACTCCTGCCCCCGAATTCCTTCTATCAACGACCAATTGCGGAGCGCCACAGGCTAATCTTCTATTTGGGACACCTGGAAGCTTTCGACTGGAATTTGTTGAGCCGCGCACTGGGACTTGAGTCGCACAACCCCGTATTTGACAAGCTATTCGCATTCGGGATCGATCCTTTGAATGGTGGCCTACCAACAGATACAGCGGGCGACTGGCCTGGGATAGCGCAGGTGGAGCTGTACGACCGGCGAACGCGTGAACTTTTGAACGCTGCGTTGAGCGATGAGAGCACTGTGTTTGGCTCTGGGGATGCGGCACTTGTTGACGGGACGCTGCTGCACGTGGCGATCGAGCACCGCCTGATGCATGCCGAGACGCTGAATTATTTGCTACACAATTTGCCGTTAGAGCGAAGAATTCCGCAGCCGATGCCGCATTGCGACCCGAGACCCGCGCCAAGCCAGCATCAAGTGACGATTCCGGCTGGCACCACGATGCTGGGTCAATCCGGGCGAGCCCCTCACTTCTTCGGCTGGGACAATGAATTCGGAACGCAACAGATTCACGTTCCCAGTTTTTCGGTGGGTATGTACCCGGTGACCAATAGCGAGTACCTGAAATTTATTCATGCTGGCGGTTACGAAGATTCGCTCTACTGGCGGCCGGAAGACTGGGAATGGAAGCGCCAGCAACGGCTGGAGCACCCGCATTTCTGGCTGCCGCGCTCGAGTTCCCAGGTGAGCGATCCAGATACACAGTGGGAATACCGCGCCATGTTTGGCGTGATTCCTCTGCCGCAATCCTGGCCCGTGTATGTGAGCCAAGCTGAGGCGCAAGCGTTTGCGCGCTGGGCTGGAAAGAAACTTCCAACGGAAGCGCAATGGCATCGCGCGGCATACGGCACGCGTGACGGAACCGAACGGACATTTCCGTGGGGCCAGGAACTGCTCGACGCGTCACGAGGTAACTTCAATTTCCAGCGCTGGGACGCGGCGCCGGTGGATGCGCATCCTGCGGGTGCGAGCGCGTTCGGCGTGTTCGACCTGCTAGGTAATGGATGGGAATGGACTTCAACCCCATTCGGTCCGCTGCCGGGATTCCAGCCGTTTCCCTTCTATCCCGGATATTCCGCGGATTTCTTTGATGGAAAGCATTTCGTGATAAAGGGCGGATCGGCTCGCACCGGCGCGTGCATGCTGCGGCGATCTTTCCGCAACTGGTTCCAACCACATTACCCATACTTGTACGCCACCTTCCGTTGTGTGGAGGATTAAAATCATGGGCGCCTCGCCAAGAATGGTACTCCCCACAGTTCTCCCCCCCGCTCTCTCTGAGTTTGCGACGGAAATAACCGTTGGGCTCAGCCACCCGGGGCAAAAGGAATTGCCCTCGAAGTATCTTTACGACGAAGTGGGCTCCGCACTGTTTGATGTGATTTGCCTTTTGCCGGAGTATGGGCTCAGCCGCGCGGGCATGCGATTGCTCCAGCGCCATTCGCCCGACATTATTGGCCGGCTGCCTGGGCTGGTGGTGGTGGCGGAACTTGGGAGCGGCAGCGGGCAAAAGACTCGCTGGCTGCTCGAAGCGCTTTCGCGGCGCCAGCGCGTGAATTATTACCCCATAGATATTTCCGGGAGCGCTCTCACTCGGTGCCGCCAGGAGCTGGGCCAGATGGACATGGTGAGCATCGTCGGATTCGAGCGCGCCTACCTGGATGGATTACAGGAAGTGGCGGCGCGGCGGCGCGACGGCGAACACATTTTTGTACTTTTTCTGGGTAGCACAATTGGAAACTTCGACCGGCCGGCCGGGGATCAGTTCCTGCGCGAAGTACGCAACATTCTCATCGAAGGGGACGCCCTGCTGCTTTCGACTGACCTGGAAAAGCCCATCGCGCAGTTGAGGCTTGCTTACAATGATCCTGCGGGCGTGACCGCCGCGTTCAATAAAAATCTGCTCGCGCGGATTAACCGAGAGCTGGATGGAGATTTCGATCTCGCGGGATTCGAGCACATAGTGCGCTACGACCACAACGAGCGGCGCATCGAGATGCACCTTCGCTCGACGGCCTGGCAGCGCATCATGATTCGCAAAGCGGGCTTCGGCTTCTACATGCGCGAGGGCGAAACCATCTGGACCGAGAGTTCGCACAAGTACAATCCGCAGGAAGTGATTCAAATGGGCGAGCGGACTGGATTCCGGTGCGCCGGGCAATGGCTCGATTCCGAGTGGCAGTTTGCGCAAAATCTTTTCTTCGCAGTATAGCTATCCTGAGGAGACCGACATGGCCAAGGCGGTTTGGAAGGGCGTGGTGTTGGCGGAGAGCGATCGCACTGTAGTTGTCGAGGGCAATCATTATTTTCCGGAAGGTTCCGTGAAAAAAGAATATCTGCGGCCGAGCAAAACGCACTCCGTGTGCCCCTGGAAGGGAACCGCAAGCTATCACGATGTGGACGTGAACGGAGAGCGAAACGCGGATGCCGCCTGGTATTATCCGGAGCCTTACGATGCGGCCGCTCAAATCAAAGGGCGGATTGCATTCTGGAGAGGCGTGCGCGTCGAGCCGTAACCGCTCGTGTGTTATAGTTTTTGGCCTTATGGCCAAATTGAAGAACAAAACTGCGAAGAAAAAATCGGCCTCGACGAGAAAACGATCCGGTGCGGGTTACTCGAAAGTCGGGGCTCGTCCAGGCGCGGGACGCGGAACCGCTCCGGGGCGCGTGCGCGCGATCCTGGAAAAACTCAATGATGCGTACCCGGAGGTCACCTGCGCGTTGCGGCACGATGATCCCTTTCAACTGCTAATTTCGACGATACTTTCGGCGCAGTGTACCGATGAGCGAGTAAATCAGGTTACAGCGACGCTTTTCCCCAAGTACACAAGCGTGAAGGCGTTCGCCTATGCGGATCCAAGAGAGCTCGAGCAGGATATTCGGCCCACCGGTTTCTTCCGAAATAAAACGAAATCCATCATAGGCGCGAGCAGGAAGATCTTCGAAGAGTTTCAGGGAAAGGTGCCGAATGCAATGGACCAGTTGCTTACGTTGCCAGGGGTCGCGCGTAAGACGGCCAATGTCGTGCTAGGAACAGCGTTCGGCATTGCATGCGGCATCGTGGTGGATACGCATGTGCAGCGGCTCTCGCAGCGCCTCGATTTGACGAAGAATACGGACCCGAAAAAGATCGAGCACGATTTGATGCAGATTATTCCCCAGGAAAGATGGATTCTCTTCTCCCACCAATTTATTTGGCACGGGCGGCGCGTGTGCCAAGCGCGCAAGCCAAAATGCATGGAGTGTAACCTGGAGCGGCTCTGCTACTCGAAGGACAAGACGAATTAAAACTCGAACTTGCCTTGTTTTCTCTGCAAGGAATCTGTGCGTCGTTGACCTTGTGAACAACTGCTGAAATCTACGAGTACAACATGCTGGCGTCGGCAGAGAGGCTCTCGAGGCTCGTGATGCAACTTGGAGGGCCTTGCACAACGAAACGGTGATGATAAAGCGCCAAGGCGCGCAGGCCGGCAAGCTCCTCGCCGCCACCGGCACGTCCCGGTCCACCGTGCAGACAACTAGGGACCACGTTGCCGTGGCCCGTGGCCTGTGTGCCGACCGTCGAATCAACCACCATCACTCGTCCATGAAGATCGCCGATACCGATGATCATATTTTGAGTGAAGGCGGCATCGTTAGAGAAGATCGAAATGACTAGCGAGCCCAAGCCACGGCGCACGATTGCTGTTAGATCCTGTGGGCTATCATATGCCACGAGAGTCGCCGCCGGGCCAAAGATCTCGACATCGTGAACGAACTTCGCCGTGATGCCGTCGTTGCAGGAAAGAAGCGTCGGTTGAACGAACGCAGATTTCTGCGGATCGGCATCAATGGGCAGGAATCGCTCGTCGCCACCGAACAACACTGTGCATTCTACTTTCAACTGCCGCAGACCTTCCAAGCAGGACGATTGCTGCGCTTTGTTCACCAAGGGCCCCACTTTCACTTCGGCATTACGGGGATTACCAACCTTTACGGCTCCCAATCTTTCTGAGATGGCATCGCCCAAAGCTTTTGCGTGCTGTCGCGGTACCAGGATGCGGCGGATGGCCGTGCACTTCTGGCCGGCCTTGATCGTCATCTCGCGGACAACTTCTTTGACGAACAGATCGAAGAGATCCGATCCCGGGGCAGCGTCCGGTCCAAGAATTGCGGAGTTCAGACTGTCCGCTTCCACATTGATCCGGACTGAGCGGCGCAAAACACTTGCATGCGAGCGAATGCGCGCGGCCGTGTCGGCAGAACCCGTGAAAGAGACGATGTCGCCTTCGCGTACGTGGTCCAATAAATCGCGGGCAGAGCCGCAGATGATGGAGATGGCTCCCGTCGGTAAAATTCCTGCCTTCACGATATCCTCAACCATTCTGTGAGCAAGCCAGGCGGTCGGCGAAGCGGGTTTGACCATGATGGGAACTCCTGAGAGCAGTGCGGGCGCACCCTTTTCACAAAGGCCCCATGCCGGAAAATTAAACGCGTTGATAAGAACAGATGTGCCTTTTGCTGGCACCAGAAAATGCTGTGCTCCAAATACGTTGGTTTTCGAGAGAGAAATCGCAGCGCCTTCCCTCAATATTTTCCCTTCAGCCAGTGTGCGGCCGATTTTGGCGTAATATTTCATGGTGTATATCGCGCCATCCACGTCGAATGAGGCGTCTCCGTGCGTAGCTCCAGAATTCAGAAGTGAGAGGCGAAAGTATTCCTCACGATTTGCAGCAAGCACATCGGCGATCTGGGCGAGCAGATCGGCACGTTCGCGATAGCTGAATTGCCGAAGCGCCGTCCCGCCCTCCGTGCGTGCGAACTGCAACGCCGCGTTCACGTCGATACCTTGAGATGATATGCGCGCTAATTCGTCGCCCGTGACGGGATCGGCGAGCGGTTCACCCGCGCCGGCGCCTTCTTTCCATTGACCAGCTACAAAATTCGGCAGCATCGTTTAACTCCCCTCCTTTCAGCTTCCCCACTTCATCTCAAAAGCGGTATGCAGCTGAAACATAGTTTGACGCCCAGGACAACTCGGGCTCGGCAGAATACTGCATGTTATAGCCTAAGATTAGCGGAAAAGGCCATGTCTCAGGCGCCGTTCGAGTGTGTCAAACCCTCTGGAAATAATCAACTTGAATCGTAACCACGGGGACTCGAGGGCGGGCTCCAGGATGAGATGGATGCCCTCGCGTCTTTCCTAGCATCAAGACCTCAATATGTATTATACTGCATACGATCAACCGCATGAGAATGCCGATACATTCAGGGGCTGATTCAAGAGCCGCACCCCCAACGCACTTTGCGCCGACAACAGAAGCGAGTTTTTTACTGTTCCTCGGGACGCGCGTTCGCGAGCTGCGGAATCGCCGGGGGATGACGAGGAAAATGGTGGCGCGCGACGCGAACGTTTCGGAGCGCCATCTGGCGCAGCTTGAGGCCGGAGAGGGAAACGTCTCGATCGTATTGCTACGACGCATCGCCGGCGCTGTGAATGTTTCACTAGCGGAGTTGTTCACTGCCGAGGTGGAAGAGCCGGCGGAAAAGCGACTGATCCATCGTTTCCTTGATCGGCTCCCCGTGCACCGTCTGGAAGAAGTGGTTTATCGACTGATGCGAGATTTTGAGCCTGAAGAAAAAGTGCGCCGGACCCGCATCGCGCTGATTGGAGTGCGTGGCGCTGGGAAATCGACGCTCGGTTCGCGACTCTCTGCGGAATCGGGTATCCCTTTCATCGAATTAGATCGCGAGATTGAAAAGGATACGGGGATACCGCTGGAAGAGCTTTTCTCGCTGTACGGCCAGACCGGTTACCGCGCTATCGAGCGGCGCACGCTCGAGCGCGTGATTCATGAACACGACCGAGCAATTTTCTCGATTGGTGGTGGTGTGGTGTCGGAAAAAGAAACCTACGACTATCTTCTGTCGAGTTGCTTCACTGTTTGGATTAAGGCGCAGCCCGAGGAGCACATGTCGCGCGTCATGGCGCAAGGAGACTTTCGCGTGATGGCCGGAAGCGATCAGGCCATGGAAGATTTGCGCCGAATTTTGGAATCCCGTGAGCCGCTGTATCGGAAAGCGGACATTCTTCTCGATACATCCGCAAGTTCCGTGGATGAGAGTTTTGCGAAAATGAAAGCGGCACTGCAGGCTAATTTCGAGTAGGAGGATTTTGTGGATATCGTTGCGACGCAAGGATCCGGTACAAAAATTGAATCTGTGAATTTTCAGACGGATCCCACACGCTACAAACACTGGCGGCTCACTTTTGACGGTCCAATAGCGACGCTGACGATGGATGTGGCGGAAGATGGCGGTATCCGTTCCGGGTACAAGCTGAAACTGAATTCCTACGACCTAGGAGTGGACATCGAACTGCACGACGCGTTGCAGCGAATCCGATTCGAACATCCTGAAACTCGAACCGTGATAATCACCAGCGCGAAGAACCGGATTTTCTGCTCCGGGGCGAACATCTATATGCTCGGACTTTCCTCGCACGCCTGGAAAGTAAACTTCTGCAAGTTCACAAATGAAACGAGAAACGGGATTGAAGATTCGAGCGTGCATTCCGGCTTGAAATTCCTTGCAGCGTTAAATGGAACTACGGCAGGTGGCGGCTACGAACTCGCGCTCGCTTGCGACGAAATCATTCTTGTGGACGATCGCTCCTCTGCCGTGAGTTTGCCGGAGTTGCCATTGCTTGGCGTACTGCCCGGAACGGGAGGGCTGACGCGGGTCACCGACAAGCGCAAGGTGCGCAAGGATCACGCCGACATGTTCTGCACAAATCCAGATGGCGTCCGTGGACAGAGAGCGAAAGATTGGCGGTTGGTGGATGACGTTATTAAGCCGCAACAATTTGCGGAGCACATCAAGCAGCGGGCGCTGAAGCTGGCAGAGAGCAGTGGCCGCCCGGTCAACGTAGCGGGCGTGGCGCTGGCTCCGCTGAAGCGGACGATTGATGCCGCCGGGCTTCGTTACGAATATGTGGATGTACAACTGAACCGCGCGTCTCGCACGGCGACGATCACGGTGCGCACGCCTGATTGGGTGACTGAGGACACGGTAGAAAAAGTGATCGCAGCGGGCGCGCAATGGTGGCCACTGCAAATGGCGCGAGAGTTGGATGACGCCATACTGAGCTTGCGCACGAGCGAGCTGGATTTGGGACTGTGGATCTTTAAGACGGCGGGAAAAACCGAGGTAGTCCTGGCAATCGATGAATTCATCCTGAAGCATCAGGATAACTGGTTTGTGCGCGAAGTATTGGGAATGATGCGGCGAACTTTTGCGCGTATTGACGTCACCTCGCGCTCAATTTACGCGATCGTCGATCCCGGGTCCTGCTTTGCGGGTACGCTGCTGGAATTGGCACTCGCCGCGGATCGCGTTTACATGCGTGATACGAAGGAAGGCGCAATCACCGCCACAGTGGCGCTTTCGAAAATGAATTTCGGGCAGCTCCCGATGGTCAATTCCCTTTCACGTATCACGGGGCGTTTCTACCAGGATGGAGAGCGGGTGGATGCACTGCGGAGCCTTGCAGGGAAAAAGCTTTCCGCGAGTGAGGCGCTTGATGCCGGGCTGGTTACAGCCGCGCCAGATGACCTCGATTGGGACGACGAAATTCGCCAGGCCATCGAATTGCGTGCGGCACTTTCACCCGATGCTCTTACAGGACTCGAGGCGAATCTACGATTCGGAATTCCCGAGACTCCGGAGACGCGGATCTTCGGACGGCTCTCCGCGTGGCAGAACTGGATCTTTGTTCGTCCGAATGCTGTCGGCGAAAACGGGGCACTGAAGGTTTATGGGTCTGGCGCGCCGGTGAAATTTAATTGGGAAAGAGTATGAAGAGCAGGGTCGGCCTGGTTCACTGAGGAGATTGCCATGGTCAATTACACAGATAAGATTCCCAACAACGTCGATCTGGGGAGAGACCGCGTGCTGCAGCGCGCGCTCGAACACTGGCAACCGGCCTATCTGAACTGGTGGCGCGATACAGGCCCGACCGAGAGCCACTCCTACGATGTGTATCTACGAACGGCGACCAGCGTGGAGCCGGATGGCTGGGCGCAATTCGGTTACGTGCGCATGCCAGAATACCGTTGGGGAATTTTTCTGCAACCTCGCGACGAAAGACGCGAAGTGAATTTCGGAATACACAAGGGCGACCCGGCCTGGCAGGAAGTGCCGGGCGAATATCGTTCGACACTTCGGCGAGTGATCGTCACGCAAGGCGACACGGAGCCGGCTTCTGTGGAGCAGCAGCGTATGCTGGGGCTTTCGTGTCCGTCGCTATACGATTTGCGAAATATTTTTCAGGTAAACGTGGAAGAGGGGCGCCATCTGTGGGCTATGGTGTATTTGCTGCATCGTTATTTCGGACGCGATGGCCGTGAAGAGGCTGAAGCGCTGCTCGACCGGCGCTCTGGCGACACAGACAATCCGCGCATCCTGGGCGCATTCAATGAGCCCACGCCAGACTGGCTTGCGTTTTTCATGTTCACGTTTTTTACCGACCGCGACGGCAAGTTCCAACTCTGCGCGCTGGCCGAATCAGCCTTCGATCCGCTCGCGCGTACTTGCCGGTTTATGCTCACCGAAGAAGCACACCACATGTTCGTCGGAGAGACTGGCGTGACGCGCATCATTCAGCGGACTTGCGACGTGATGAAGGAACACAATGTCGAGGACCCGTCGGACGTGCGCGCACTGGGAGTAATTGACCTCCAGACAATTCAGAGGTATTTGAATTTTCATTACAGCGTCACGCTCGATCTATACGGCTCGGATGTTTCTTCGAACGCTGCGAATTACTACACCAGTGGTCTGAAGGGACGCTTCGAGGAAACAAAGATTAATGACGACCACCTTTTGAGTGAAGCGACTTATCCGGTTTCCGAGGTAATCGGCGGAAAGATTGTAGTGAAACAGGTTTCCGCATTGACGGCGCTAAACGAGCGCTTGCGTGAAGATTACATACGCGAGATAGAATCCGGCGTGAGCCGATGGCAACGCGTCATCGACAAGGCGGGGATTCCCTTCCGCCTGACCTTGCCACACAAAGGCTTTCACCGAGCGATCGGAAATTTTACAGGACATTTCATCACCCCCGAGGGTGAAGTGCTGACCGAGGAGGCCTGGAAAAGTCACCAGCACGAGTGGCTCCCGGGACCTGGAGATCATGCTTACGTGCAATCGCTGATGAGCGGGCGCGTGGTGGATCCAGGGAAATTCGCGAATTGGATTGCCCCGCCGGGGCGCGGGATCAACAATCATCCGCTGAATTTTGAATACGTTCGCTTTGATTGATCGGCTGCAGCAGGTCGTAGTTCACCTTTTCCGGCCCGTCGCCGCCGATAGGGATCTTCGAAATGCCAAAAGTGATTTACGTGTCGGCCAAGGGCTATGCACGCGAAGTGGACGTGCCCATTGGCACCACGGTGATGGCGGCGGCATTGAAGAACGGAATTGACGGCATCGTGGCGGAATGCGGCGGCGTTTGCATGTGCTCCACGTGCCATGTATTTGTGGATGAGAATTTTTTCAGCCGTCTTCCTCCCGCGCAGGACACGGAAGAAGCGGTGCTTGAAATTGCTGCGGAGGAACGGCGTCCGACCAGCCGGCTCAGTTGCCAGCTCAAAGTGACGGACGATCTCGATGGGCTGATCGTCCGTCTGCCGGAGCGGCAGCGTTAATGCGCGCTGGGACGGTCATAGTCGGAACGGGGCAAGCAGGATTTCAGACGGCGGCATCACTTCGGTCTGAAGGCTACCAAGAACCGATCACTTTGGTCGGCGAAGAACACCACATTCCCTACCAGCGCCCGCCGCTTTCAAAGGGATTTCCGCTGGGCCAGCAGGATTTCGAAAGTATCCAACTGCGGCCCGAGAAATTCTATCAGGATCACCGCATTGATCTTTTGGCCGGAGAGCGAGTGACGGCGATTGATCGCGCCGCGCGGAAAATCCGGCTGGAGTCTGGCGCGCATATTCCCTATGACAAGCTGGTTTTGGCTGTCGGAGCACGGAACCGCAAGCTCGCGGTAAAGGGTGCGGAGCTCGATGGCGTGGTATATCTGCGTTCGCTGGAGGAAGCGATCGCCGTCAAGCAGCGCCTCGAGAACGCCAGAGAAATCGTGGTGATTGGAGGAGGGTTCATCGGGCTCGAGATTGCAGCGGTGGCTTGCATTTTGGGAAAATCTGTGACGGTTCTGGAAGCGCTGCCACGACTGATGTCGAGAGTGGTTGCGCCGATCATTTCGGACTTTTTCCGAGACTTGCACCTGAGCCGCGGTGTGAAAATAATTTGTGACGCGTCTGTTTCGGAGATTTCGAGTTCAACCGGGAAGGCGCAGAAAGTGGTGCTGCGCGGCGGCACGTCTTACCTGGCCGATTTGGTGATGGTGGGTGTCGGCGTGGTGCCGAATGTAGAATTGGCGCAGGATGCGGGACTCAGCATAGCAAATGGCATCGTCGTGAACGAATATCTCGAGACGACAGACGAAAATATCTATGGCATCGGGGATTGCGTCGAGCATGAGTGCGTTTTTGCGGGCGCACGGGTTCGCCTGGAGTCGGTGCAGAATGCGGCGGACCAGGCCCAGCGAGTTGCAACGACGATTGCAGGCCGGCGTGGTTGCTACAGCGCGTTACCATGGTTCTGGACCGATCAATTTGACATTAAGTTGCAGATGGCTGGAATTTCGCAGGGGCATGATCAAATCATCACGCGGGGAAATGCGGAGAGCCGGAGGCTTTCGGTATTCTACTTTAAGCAAGATCGCTTAGTGGCCATTGACTCAATCAATCGTCCACTGGACCACATGATTGGGCGCAAGTTGATTAAGGGCGGAGTGCCGTTGACGCCCGAGCAGGCCGGAGAGGAAAGCGTCGACTTAAGGAAGCTCGAAAACGCGGCGGCGCAACAAAAGAGCAGGCCGGCGGGCCATTAAGCCTCGCGCGTCGCCGGACGGGTCGTGCTTGAGTTAGGAGCTTCTAACCCACGAAAGACGGAGAATTCGTGCAACGCATCATCGACATTCACGTCCACATCATGCCATTCCACATGATGAAGCCTTCGGCGCTTGAATTGATGAAGCGCGGGCGCAAGGATTTTGCAGAGGTGGAGCGCTATTCGGCCGATCCTAGGGAATTTTTGGCGCTGCTCGACCGCTTGGGTGTTGAGCGCGCGGGGCTGATTAATTACGTCGCCCCGACGATTATCGGCTTCACGCCGGAAGTGAACGATTGGATCGCGAAGTATTGCAAAGCTACTCCAGACCGACTGCTGGCATTCGGCGGAGTGCTGCCGGGAACGGTGGCAGATCCCGGCGCTGAAGTGGATCGTATGGCGAAAATTGGAATTCGGGCGATCAAGTTGCATCCGTCGCACTCGGTTTTGCGGCCCAATGGCTACCTGGATGGGAATCGCGGGTTGGCGGCGATCTACGAGCGGGCGCAGGCAAATGGGTTGCCCGTGATGATTCACACCGGAACTTCGATATTCCCCGGCGCCAGGAATCTTCACGCTCAACCGATGCTATGCGACGATGTGTGCATTGACTATCCGAATCTTGTTGTGATTCTTGCGCATGGCGGCAGGCCGCTGTGGATGAATGAAGCTTTGTTTCTTGTTCGCCGGCACAAGAATATGTACATGGATATATCTGGCATTCCGCCGCAGAAGCTCCTCGAATATTTTCCCCGAATCGAGGACATCGCGGACAAAGTGTTGTGGGGCACCGACTGGCCCGGGCCAGGAGTTCCGGAAATCAAAGGCAACATTGAGAAATTTAACGCGCTTCCCATCACCGATAACGCGAAGAGCAAGATTCTTTACGACAACGGTGCGCGGCTCTTTCCCCTCTAAAGATGGAACACGAGCAACGCTGGCAAATTAGCTGATGATCACTGTGAACCAGCCTCACCCATATTGTCTGATACAAAATCTCTCCGCTGCTGCCTTGATTTTTTAGAGCGACTGTTTCGCTATTCTGAACAACTGTTCATTTTCTGAACAGCCGTTCAGAAATTATTGACAGAGGCTTGGCGGCCGTGGTAACTCTAAGCGTAGTTGTTTGCACGTGACTCACGGGCGAGTCGAGCCGAGGAGTGAGTAGTTGGCGCGGTATCGAACCAGGAATCAGACGAATGGCCACAATCCTCGGCGCTATCTCGCGCGGCGACTGGAAATTCTGCGTGCCGCGGGGAGAACTTTCCGCGAACTGGGATTCGCTGAAACGGGGATGCGCGACATCGCGCAGGCCGCGGCCCTCTCCTCGGCCAACCTCTACAACTATTTTCAAGGCAAATACGAGATTCTGTTCTTCTGCCAGGACAGTTCCCTGGACCGCTTGAACGGAGCGCTCGACAGGGCCCGGCGCATGCGAACGAGTGCTACGGAGAAATTGCGCTACGTAATCTTGTCTCATTTGCGATGTGTGCTGGACGAGGTGGATGGTTCCGCGGCGCATCTGCTGACAAACGCACTGCCGCCGCGCCTGCAACGCAGCCTAGTCACGAAACGCGACCGATACGAGGAAGGCGTTCGACAGTTGATTGAGATGGGCTCGCGGTCTGAAGAGTTTATTCCGTGCAATTCTACTCTCACCGCCTGCGCCATCCTGGGGGCGATGAACTGGAGCGTGCGCTGGTACAGTCCGGACGGGAGGTTAACTGCGGCGGAGATTGCGGAGGGATTCGGGGACTATTTGATACGCGGCTTGCTTGTTAAACCCACTGCTCTCAGCCGGACGCGAGTGGTTCGGAAATTGCGATATTCGCGCGCGGAACGCCTTGTGCGCGGCGCGAAGAAGAATATATCGGCCCGATGACCATTAAGAAGAGCGACTAAACGTGGACACACTCCCCATCGAAGCGCAGAAAACATCTCACATTCGGATCGTACTGAATGGTGAGACGACGGATGTCTCTTTTGCTCCCTACAAGACCCTGCTAGAGGTCTTGCGCGAGGATCTGGGCCACACAGGCACGAAGCATGGTTGCGAGTTGGGAGAGTGCGGAGCTTGCGCCATTCTTCTGGACGGCAAACCGGTGCTCTCGTGTCTGGTGTTGGCGCTGGAGTGCTGTGGGAGAAATGTCCTCACGGTAGAGGGACTTGGCACAAATGGGAATCTCGACCCATTGCAGGAAGCTTTTGCCGATTTAGGCGCAGCCCAATGCGGGTATTGCACGCCGGCGATATTGGTGACAGCGAAAGCGCTGCTCGATAAGAATCCTCATCCCAATCGCAACCAAATCCGCGAAGCAATCTCGGGGAATCTTTGCCGATGCACGGGGTATTTGCAGATTTTTGAAGCAGTTGAGGCAGCCATCTTGAAAATCGCAGAACAATCGGGGCACGGGACATAGCATTGCAAAATACGGCCATACACCAGCGACTACCCGGGAGTACGAATGCCGAATCGAAATGACTCACCGAACCTGCCAGCACACGACGCGGGAAGGAATGAGGAAGACCTGCGCGTGATCGGCGTTTCTCGGCGGCGCGTTGACGCGCGCGCAAAAGTCACTGGCCAAACGCGTTTCGCAGATGACATTTCCCTTCCCCGCATGGCGCATTGCAAATTGCTGCGCTCCCCACATCCCCACGCACGTATCACAAAAATCGATGTGTCGCGCGCCATGTCGCGTCCCGGCGTGTATTTGGTCTTAACCGGGAAAGATCTCCCCATCGAGTACGGAATTCTTCCGGTTAGTCAAGATGAGCAGGCACTTTGCAGTGATCGCGTGCGGCATGTGGGTGATCCCGTTGCAGCCGTGATTGCGAGGGAAGAACTGACGGCCTTCGAAGCCTGCGATTTGATTGACGTCGAATATCAAATTCTCACGACGATTTCAGACCCAGAAGAAGCGCTTGCGACGCCCGAGCCGCGGATTCATGACCAGAGCGATGAGGGAAACATCCACAAGCGCGTGTCGCTTGAGTTTGGCGATGTTGAAAAAGGGTTTGCGGAAGCCGATGAGATTTTCGAGGACACTTTCTTTTATCAGGGAAACACCCACCTTCCCCTCGAGCAACACGCGGCCATCGCCATCAAAGACCCCGAAGGAAAATTGACGATCTGGTCCAGCACACAAACTCCGCATTACCTTCATCGCGCGCTTTCGAAAGTGCTTGAAATGCCGGCGGCGCACATTCGCGTGATTGCAACACCCAACGGAGGAGGATTTGGCGGAAAGAGTGACCCCTTCAATCACGAACTTGTGGTGGCCAAAGCAGCGCTGACACTCGATCGCCCGGTGAAAATCTGCCTGACACGCGAGGAGGTATTTTATTGCCACCGCGGCCGGCATCCGGTGCTCATGAAATTCAAAACCGGCGTGAAGAGGGACGGCACCATAACTGGAATGCATTTGCAGACGCTGATAGACGGTGGCGCTTACGGCTCATATGGAGTTGCCAGCACGTTTTATACGGGGGCGTTACAAACGACCACGTACCACATTCCGCGGTATCGCTTTCAGGGTTGTCGCACCTTCACGAACAAGCCGCCATGTGGGCCTAAGCGAGGGCACGGGACTCCACAGCCACGTTTCGGGCAGGAAGTTCAACTCGACAAGATCGCCGAGAAACTCAAGCTCGATCCCGCCGAGCTGCGCTTGCGCATTGTCGAGTCTTCGAATGCCGTTACGGCAAATTTTCTGCGGCTAGGAACCGTTGGACTCGGCGAATGCATTCGGCGCGTGGTGAAGACTTCGGGCTGGAAGGAGAAATTCCGCAAGCTTCCGGAGGGGCGCGGCATTGGTCTGGCGTGCTCAGCGTATCTGACTGGCGCGGGGCTGCCCATTTACTGGAACAAGATGCCGCATTCGGGAGTGCAACTCAAACTTGACCGAGGCGGCGGCGTTACGGTGTTTTGCGGCGCTACGGAAATCGGCCAAGGCTCTGATGACGTGCTGGCAGCGATTGTCGCAGAGGTTTTAGGGGTCAGCACATTTGATATACGCGTGTATACAGGGGACACGGACCTCGGACCTGTTGATCTGGGATCTTACTCGAGCCGAGTCACTCTGATGGCGGGAAACGCCGCGATACAAGCCGCCGACCGCGCGAAAGCGATGTTGGCGGAGGCTGTTGCGACACGTCTCGAAGTGCCCAGAGAAAGGCTGTGCTTCGCGGATAATCGCGTGTTTGATTCCGCGGCGCCGGAAAGGGGAGTAACATTCCCAGCAGCGATTTGCTTAGCGGAGGCACGCTTCGGAACGATTGGAACGGTCGGTTCCTACACTCCTCCGAAATCTCCGGCACTTTACAAAGGTGGCGGCGTTGGTCCCTCTCCCACTTATTCGTACTCCGCCGCAGTGATCGAGGTCGAAGTAAATCTAGTTACCGGCTGGATTACAGTTCCAAAGATTTGGATCGCGCATGACATTGGGAGGGCGCTCAATCCGGCACTCGCGCGCGGGCAGGTGGAGGGCAGCGTGTACATGGGGCTCGGGGAAGCTTTGATGGAGGAGCAAGAATTCCGCCGCCTGCCGAAGAAACTTTCTCACGCGCTCATTCACAAGTTTCCTTCGATCCTGGAATATAAAAGCCCCACTTCGCTCGACATGCCCGACGTGGTGACTGACCTGATCGAGGAGCCTGACCCCCAAGGCCCGTTTGGCGCGAAGGAAGTTGGACAGGGCCCTCTGCTCCCGATCATGCCGGCGGTGGCCAACGCGGTTTTCGATGCGGTGGGCGTGAGGATTGACGAGGTTCCGATCACCCCGGAGAAAATAATGAAGGCGCTTGCAGAAAAAAAAGCTGGGCGCTCGGCACGATATGGCCCGGATCATTTTCCGCAGGTAGACTGGCCGGAAGCACTGCGTGTTCCCCCGCCATGGGAAGGCGGGGACGGCAACGCGGTGAACGACGTCCCCCGTCCTCCCAAACCACGGGCAGAGAAAGAGAAGGTAGTCCGCTCATGATGCGCTTGCCTCTTTTTGAATTTCGTGCTCCGCGCACGCTGGAGGAAGCAGCGCGGATTTTGAACGGGGAGGGAGCCAACGCTATGCCTCTTGCAGGGGGCACGGACCTGGTTCCGAACATGAAACGCAGACAGCAGGTACCGCGCACCCTAGTGAGTCTTCGCCATATTGAAAGTTTGACCCACGTTCAATTCGGAGATACGGGTTGTCGGCTGAGCTCGTGTCTGACGCTTAGCGACATCGCGGAAGACCGTCGATTTCGAAATGGCATGATGGCTCTAGTGCAAGCCGCATCACAGGTCGCCACTCCACAGATACGGAACATGGCCACGCTGGGTGGAAATATCTGCCTCGATACCCGCTGCAATTACTACGACCAAAGTTACGAATGGCGAAAGGCGATCGACTTTTGTCTGAAGAAAGACGGCACGACCTGCTGGGTGGCGCCGGGAAGTGCGAAGTGCTTGGCGGTTTCCTCAACGGACACAGCGCCGGCGCTGATTGCACTGGGCGCGCGAGTGCGACTGGTATCGAGCGCAGGTGAACGCGAAGTGGCACTTTCCGAGCTATATAGCAATGATGGCGTGAATTACATCCGACGCAGGCCCGATGAGATTCTGGCGGAAGTGCTGCTCGATTCCGCGCACGGGTGGAAGAGCACCTATTGGAAGCTGCGGCGCCGTGGTTCATTCGATTTCCCTGTTTTGTCCGTTGCCGCCGCTGCACGCTTTTCGGGCAACGGTGCGATCGAGGACGCACGGATCGTCGTGGGGTCTGCTGCATCCCGCCCGCTGCTTGCAGCGGACGCAGCAAAATTTCTGTTGGGCCGCACATTGAATCAAGAAACGATTGTCGAAACTGCGGCCATCGCAGCACGAATCGCCAAGCCCCTCGACAACACTGACTTCGACATGACCTGGCGCAAGAAAGTTACGGCCGAATTTGCAACTCTTGCGCTGCGGGAATTGCGTGGCGACGACGTGAGCGCTGAGCGCGAGCGCTATACCAGGATCCTACCGATCTAACCAATCTGGGTTCATTCCTCCCAAAGAGGCCAGAGTCAGTCTTCATTGATGGACCGGTTCAGGTATGCCGGATTTAAGCAATTTGCCAAATTGCTCTGCGGGGACCGGCCGGCTGAAGTAGTACCCCTGCGCTTCGTCGCAGTGGTGCGCCTGGAGAAACGCCAGCTCTTCCGCCGTTTCCACTCCCTCCGCGACGATTCTGAGTTTCAGACTGCGGCCCATGCTGATGATCGCGGTTACGATCGCGGTATCGTCTGGCGTACTTGAAATTTGGTGGACGAATGACTGGTCAATCTTTAAGGTATCAATCGGAAATTTTCTAAGGTAGCTCAAGCTGGAGTAACCTGTGCCGAAGTCGTCCACCGCCAGCTTTATTCCGCTCGCTCTTAATTCCCTGAGGATGGATTCCGTGGACTCGGCACGCTTCATCAAAACGCTCTCGGTGAGTTCCAGCTGTAGAAACTTTGCGTCCAGACGAGTTTCTGAGAGGATTGCAAATACACCTTCCAAAAAGTTCTCGTCGCGGAACTCCATCGTGGAGATGTTGACTGCCACGGAAGGCAGTGGCAGCCCTGCATCCATCCAGGTCCGGGCTTGCTTGCACGCCTCGCGAAGCACCCAATTGCCAATCGGAAGAATCAGACCGCTATCTTCGGCGACAGGAATAAATTGTGCCGGGGGGATTAGTCCTCGAGTGGGGTGAGTCCATCGTAGTAATGCTTCAGCACCGGTAATTTCACCTGTGCGCAGGCTGATCTTTGGCTGGAAGTGCAATGAGAATTCGTGCCCTTGGACCGCGCGACGCAGGTTCTCTTCGATGGATTGTCGCTCGACAGCCCGAACGTTCATTGCCGGCTCGAAAAACTGATAGCTCTGACGTCCATTCTCTTTGGCCTGGTACATGGCGGTGTCCGCATTCTTGATGAGCGTTTCCGCATCCATGCCGTCATCCGGATAGACGCTCACACCAATACTGGTAGTGATGTGAAGATCGTGCTGATCGATCGGATGAGCCTCGGCCACCGTCTGCAGCATCCGCCTCGCAGTAATGGCGGCGTCCTCTGATTGTTCCATTTCTGAGAGCAAGACAACAAATTCATCGCCTCCCTGCCGGCTGACGGTGTCGGAAGCGCGCACACAATCCACTAGACGTTTGGCTATGGACTGAAGGAGCTTGTCGCCGAAAGGATGACCCAATGAATCGTTTATATGCTTGAACCCGTCCAAATCTAGAAACAGGACACCAACTTTTTTCATGTGACGCGACGCCATGGTGATTGCCTGGCTAACGCGGTCGCTTATGAGCATGCGATTGGGCAAGCCGGTGAGAAAGTCGTGCTGGGCCGAATAGGTCATCTCGAGCGCCATGGCCCGCGCCGCACTCACATCGCGGAAAACAACTACCGCTCCGGTCGCATGTCCTTGGCGGTCGTGGATGGGGGCGACGGAGTCTTCGATTGGAATTTCAAATCCGTCCCGCCGGATTAGGATGCAATTCGGGGGCAAGTGCACGGTCTTATCCTGGTCAACAGCCCGCTCCATTGGGTTCGGAGTGCTTTCGCGACTGGTGGCATCGAAGATTCGAAAAACGTCGGCCATGGGCCGGCCGGCTGCTTCCTGCCGGGTCCAGCCCGTCATTCTTTCAGCGACGCTGTTGAGGAAGGTGATATTTCCAGTGATGTCCGTACAAACAACGGCGTCGCCGATGGAGTTCAGGGTAACCTGGGCGCGCTCTTTTTCCACGAACAACGCCTCTTCCATGGATTTCCGCTCGACGGCATAGCGCAAGGCGCGCATTAATCCGCGTGTCTCGATCTGGCCTTTGATGAGATAGTCCTGCGCACCTTCCTGGAGTGCTTGCGAGGCCAGCAACTCGTCATCCAGGCCGGTGAGCACGACCAAAGGGGTGCGCGGTGCGACTTTGTGGGCACGCCGCACGGCTCCGAGCACCTGCGCATCGGGAAGCCCCAGGTCCAGCAAGATGATGTCAACGGTACTCACGGCAAGAAATTCCTCGGCCGCGCTCATAGATTCCACCATAGTCAATTCGGCAGTGTGTGAACCCGACTCGTGAATCATCTCGCGGAGCAGGCGAGCGTCTCCGGGATTGTCTTCAACGAGCAGAATTATTTTGACTGATTTCTCGGCCATCCTATTTACACCCGCTGTGGCAACTTGACCTTAGTAAGCCAGAATTCGTTTATGTTCTTCACCAGGGCCTCGAACTCGGCCAATTGCACGGGCTTACCCAGATAGCAGTTCGCTTGGAGTTGATAGCTCTTCGCAATGTCCGCTTCTGCTTCGGATGTAGTCAGAATCACTGTCGGGATTATTTTCAGGCTCTCATCGTCCTTGATGTGAGCCAGTACCTCACGGCCGTCCATTTTGGGAAGATTCAGATCTAGCAAGATGAGATCCGGACGTGGAGCATGGGCGTGAGCGCCCTGGTGACGCAGAAAGGCCATGGCTTCCACTCCGTCGCACGCTACGTGCAGATGGATCGACGCATTGGCGTCGCGAAAGGCTTCCTGCGTCAGCCGCACATCACCCGGGCTGTCTTCGACCAAGAGAACCTCGATGGCCGTACCATTCCCTCCGATAAGACTCATGATTTCCTCCTGGTATCTGCCCCGCGAGTAAAAAGTGTGGAACCCGCCCAGGGATTCTTGTTGCGAAGCGGCGGGACGTGTCCGAGGTTTCTTCTGGCCTGCGTGGGCAATGTGTCCGACCTCTTGCTCATATGCCTTGACCCTGGGGTGGCAATTTGACTTTTGTCAGCCAGAAATCGTTGATGCTCTCGACAAGGGCTTCGAAAGCCTCTAGTTGCACGGGCTTGATAAGGTAGCAGTTGGCCTGGAGTTGGTAGCTTTTCTTGATATCCACTTCCGCGTCCGAAGTGGTCAGGATGACCGTAGGGATCATTTTTAGACCTTCATCATCCTTGATGTGAGCCAGCACCTCTCGACCATCCATCTTGGGAAGATTCAGGTCCAGCAAGATGAGATCCGGACGACGGGCGTTGACGTGAGGCCCCTCGTGTCTCAGGAAGGCCATAGCCTCGACGCCGTCGGCGGCCACGCTCAGATGGATGGACACATTGGCGTCGCGGAAGGCATCCCGCGTCAGCCGCACGTCACCGGGACTGTCTTCAACCAAGAGAACCTCTATGGGCATCCCTCCTCCAATAGCTTTCATGAATTCCCCTCATTTCCCGGTAAGGCGAAGTGAAACGTAGAACCTCGGCCGGGCTCAGACTCGACCGAGATGCTGCCGCCATGCAGCTCCACAATTTTCTTGCAGATGGCCAATCCTATGCCTGTGCCGGCGAACTCCTCACGTTTGTGGAGCCGCTGGAACATGCCAAATATTCTTTCGAAGTACTGCGGATCGATCCCCAGTCCGTTGTCTTTCACTGAGAATGTCCATTTCTTATCGGGATTCATGGCGGCGGAGATATGGACGCGGGGGACCCCGGGGCTCTGGTATTTGATCGCATTGCCGACAAGATTTTGAAAAAGCTGAATGAGTTGCATCTCATCCGCCAGGACCTTGGGCAGCGGGTCGTGCGTGACCTGCGCACCGCTTTCTTCGATGGCGCCACGCAGATTCGTAAGCGCCTGCTGCAAGGCGTCTTCGCTGGAGGTGTCGAGCAGGTCCGATCCCTTTGTTCCGACCCGCGAATAAGCCAGCAGATCCTGGATCAGGCGCTGCATGCGATTAGCTCCATCGACGGCGAACGCAATAAATGCATCTGCATCGGCGTCGAGCTTTCCCTTGTAGCGTCTAGAGAGAAGCTGCGTGTAACTGGCCACCATGCGCAGCGGCTCCTGCAAGTCGTGAGAGGCAATGTAGGCGAATTGCCCAAGTTCTACGTTTGAGCGGTTTAGTTCGTCCACCTTCAGGAGCAGGTGGGCCTCGGCGGTTCTTCGTTTAGTGATGTCGCGAATTGCCGCCGTCACCAATATTCCCTCCGAGCTCTCCAGCGGGCTCAGCATCAGCTCAATGGGAAATTCGCTTCCATTCTTTCGCCGCGCAATCAGTTCAATCCCTGTGCCAATCTGCTGCGCCAGCGCGTCTTCCGTAGAGCGAAGGGCGTCTGCAACCAGCCGCTCTGCAAAGCCCTCGGGGATGATGCTCTTCACCTTCTGCCCAACAAGTTCATCGCGGTGATATCCGAACTGTTTCTCCGCCTGAACATTCAGTAGCACGATGTCTCCATTCTGATTGACCACCACCATCGCGTCCGGGGCCGCTTCCAGCAGTCCGCGGTATCTTCCTTCCATCTGCGCCAGATGAGTTTCCGCAGTCCGGCGCACGCTGATGTTACGGATGGCAGCCGTCACCAGGATTCCTTCAGCACTCTCCAGCGGGCTCAGCATGATCTCGATGGGGAATTTACTCCCATCCTTTCGCTTTGCAATCAGCTCAATCCCTGTCCCGATCTGCTGCGCCAGCGCGTCAGCCGCGCTCCGAGTGCCGTCAGCAATCAGCCTTTCCGCGAATCCTTCCGGAATGATGTTTTTCACCTTCTGGCCCAAAAGTTCATCGCGGCGGTATCCGAACTCTTTCTCTGCGCGAACATTCAGGAGGACGATATCCCCAGCCTGGTCCACTACCACCATCGCGTCCGGGGCCGCTTCCAGCAGTCCGCGGTATCTTCCTTCCATCTGCGCCAGATGAGTTTCCGCAGTCCGGCGCACGCTGATGTCGCGAATCGCTGCCGTCACCAGGATTCCTTCGGCACTCTTGAGCGGACTTAACATGATCTCGATGGGGAATTTACTCCCATCCTTTCGCTTTGCAATCAGCTCAATCCCCGTCCCGATCTGCTGCGCCAGCGCGTCAGCCGCGCTCCGAGTGCCGTCAGCAATCAGCCTTTCTGCGAATCCTTCCGGAATGATGCTCTTCACTTTCTGGCCCACCAACTCGTCGCGGTTGTAGCCGAACTGTTTTTCCGCCTGCACATTCAGCAACACGATTTCCCCGCCCTGATTCACCACCACCATCGCGTCCGGGGCCGCTTCCAGCAGTCCGCGGTACCGGCCTTCCATCTGTGCAAGATGCTTATCGGCAGTCTTGCGCACGCTGATGTCGCGGATTGCCGCCGTCACCAGAATTCCCTCGGCGCTTTCGAGTGGACTTAGCATCAACTCGATTGGAAACTCACTCCCATCCTTCCGTCTCCCAATGAGCTCGATACCCGTACCGATTTGTTGGGCCAGCGCTTCCGCTGCGCTTCGCGAACCATCGGCAACCAGCCGTTCCGCAAAGCCTTCCGGAATGATGTCCTTTACTTTCTGTCCTACGAGTTCATCACGGTTGTATCCGAACTCTTTCTCCGCCCGGACATTGAGGAGAACGATGTCGCCGCCCTGATTCACCACCACCATTGCATCTGGGGCGGCCTCCAGGAGTCCGCGGTACTTGGCCCCCGATTCATTCGTCTCGCTGATGTCGGTACTAGTGCCAAACCAGCGCAACACCTTTCCATCCGGATCGCGGATCGGAACGGCACGCGAGAGGAACAGGCGGTAGGTGCCATCCCGTCCGCGAAGAGGAAACGTGTCCTCCCAGATCTCGCCCGTCTTGAAGCATTTCTTGATCTTGTCCACAACGCGCTTCACATGGTCCGTGTGATGCACTTTCTCCCAGCCCCAGCCAGCCATGTCCTTAAGAGTTGTGCCGGTATACTCGAACCATCGCGCGTTGTACCAGAAGATGTAGCCGTTCTCGTCGGCCATCCAGGCCAACTGGGGAATGTTATTCGCCAAGGTACGGAAGCGCTCCTCGCCTTCGCCGAGTGCGGCTTCCGCAAGCCGTAGCGCAGAATGATCGCGCCAAACGTTCCAGGCTGCAGCGCCCGCGATCAACAGGCCTAAGATAGTTCCGAGGATTACGATAATTTTGGCTTGGCGCAGGCTCCGTGTAGCATCGACGTCGCGTAGTGCTAGCAAGCGTTGCTCTTCTTCCTGCATCTCGCGAATCACGTCTCGATACTCATCCGTGATCCGCTGACCGGCTCCGGTCTGAATAACCGCGGATGCGGCTTCCAATCCTTCGGTCTGTCGCAAGCCAATGAATTTGTCGGCCAGTTGAATCTCTTGCGATGCCAGCCGTTTCAGGATCGGAAACTGGCGCTGCTGGAGGGGATTATCCAAGGTCAGGTTGCGAGTAATCATTTCATCCCGCTCTGAAAGCAATATGTTTGCCCGATAGGAATCGAGGTAGGACTCTTTGCCAGTCAGCGCAAACCCACGCGCGTCGGACTCAACAATCAGCATCGCAGAAAGCAGATTCTGAAGACTCTCGATAACTTCGTGCGTGTGCCGCACCCATTGGTCGCTTTCACTGGACAAGACCATGCCGTGATAGGAAATTGCGCCCACCACGAGCAGGATCAATACGGCACAGACAAACGCGAGTTGCACCTTCCGATTTAGTAGAGACTTGGTCGCCATCTCACGCCAGATTAGGAATGGGATTTCTGTTCCGGAGGCAACCCTGAAGGCTGAAAGAGGGCAGCCCGTAGTCGCTCACCGGTACTCTGGAAGGGATCTTCATTGTATACCGCCACGAGAAGCGGTCAAGGCGGGTGTGCGATGGAGTGTCGTATAGACTATGAGAGTGGGTTTCTGCTGAGAAGCTTCACCGGTTCATCTGGCTCGGCGAAAGCAAGACCGCCTTACTTGTGGCGCGGTTGAGCTTCGAAGCACCGCGAGGGTGTCGTTCCCCAACATTTTCTGAACATGGAGATGAACGCGCTCGGCGAGCTGTAGCCAGACTCCAGGGCGGCATGAGTTACCTTTGCGCCCTCCGCAAGCAAGTGCATTCCTTGCATCAAACGAAGCTGTTGCCGCCACCTGCCGCGAGTCATTCCAGTTTCATCTTGAAATCGCCGCTCCATTGTGCGTTTGCCTGTCCCCGCCACCCGGCATATCTCCGCGAGGGTTCGATTGTCAGCGGGGTTCGCAAAAAGTAATTTCGTGACTCTCAGAGCGCGCGGATCAGTTGGGTTCGGAAGGTTCAGCGACACTGTAGGAACCGATTCCAGCTGGTCAACTATGACCTCAATAAGATGGCGCTGAACTTCCTTTCTTCTGTTGAGACCATGGAGGGTGCAGGCATGGAGAATCAATTCACGAATTAGCGGCGAGATGTTGAGTACGCAGCAGCTTCGAGGCAGAGCGCCCGCCAATCGTGGCGTCAAATAGAGAGTTCGCATCGCGACGCGCCCGGACATTGTGATAGTGTGCGAAACCTTCGCGGGTATCCAGACGGCACGATGAGTCGGGACCACCCATGCGCCCTCATTCGTGCGCACGGTCATTACCCCGCCCGAGGCGTAAACGATTTGGTCGCGATCATGAAAGTGCAGCGGCACGACATGACCTGCGGCGTAGTCGCGCGCAAGTGTGGTGATCTGGGAATCGCGTGGGACACAGGGATCAAATCGGCCGCTTTGACGCATTCGCGACATTAATTGTCACAATATCGAAAGACTGCAGAGACCAGAAGCGCTAATCTGACAGTGGTTGGAAGCCGCGCAGAACTACAACGGAGTTTCGAGTTATGGAGAGGGAGGACTCGCATCATGGACCAAATCAGAAAAGTGGCATTTCTCAGGTGGCTTCGCGTTGCGATCTTGATCGGAGGAGCAGGATGCGTCTGCTTGAATGCGTCGCCCGCAATGTGCGCAAATGATCCTGGTTCTTGCTCCGCGAGCCCGGAGAGTCGCCGATTGGACTACTGGCTGGGAGAATGGACAGTAACCTTCCCTGGTGCAACGGGCAGTGCCACCAGCAAAGTCTACCTTGAGCTCGAGAGATGCTTGCTTGTTGAAAGCTGGGACGGTCGCAAAGGCCACAATGGCGAGAACCTGTTCGCATACAGCTCGGATGACAAGCACTGGCATGCAATGTTTGCCGACAATTAGGGTCGCGTGAATGTGTTCGAGGGAAAAGTTGAGGCGGGCGCGGCCGAGTTTACTGGCCCCAGTTGTGGTCCCAATGGAGAAACGGTTTTGAACAGGATCAAAGTGGTGCGCGTGGGTGCGGGCAAAGTGGAGCAATCATGCGAAAAATCATCAGACAGCGGTGCCACCTGGACGAGGGCGTTCAGCGGGGAATACTCACGCAAGAGTCCATGAATAAGAATTCTTCGGACAAGCGGTACACATTGGTCAGTTGGCGAAATTCTTCTTGGACAATTATCTATCGGTGTTCTTGTCCTGGCCCTTGGTTGCGTAAACCAAGGAGCGATCCCGCCTGAATCGAAGATACCGAAGGTTTCCTTGGATGCCGGCGTCCTGGAGGGAATAAAATTTGGCCCGGCAAAAAACGACGTGGCATTTCTCGGCGTGCCTTTTGCGAATCCGCCCGTCGGTGATCTGCGTTGGAGGCTGTCGCAACCAGTCAGCAGGTGGGCCGTAGCGCGCAAGCCAACGCAATTCAGCTCTCCCTGTTCGCAGCTCCCTGCCAGTCGGTTTCCTTACATTGGATGGAATGAAGATTGCTTCTATCTGACTATCTGGAAAGCGAAATTTTCTACGAGCTCCAAAGTGCCAGTCATCGTCTATTTTCATGGAGGATCCAACACTGCCGGTTACAGCCAAATGACTCCGCTTGGGCCCGTGCTGTCGCGGCTGGGCGCAGTCGTGGTGAGCGCCAATTATCGCCTCGGCCCGTTCGGATTTTTTGCTCATCCCGCGCTGACGGCGGAGTCGGAGCACCATCGCTCGGGAAATTATGGTCTGCTCGATCAACTGCAAGCCCTTCGTTGGGTGCGCGAAAATATTTCTCACTTCGAAGGCGATCCCGAACGCAATACCTGATGGGCCAATCCGCGGGCGCAGCGGATATCTGCCTACTGATGGCATCGCCGATGGCGACGGGGTTGTTCCACGGGGCCATCATGGAAAGCGGAGACTGCCAGGGCGTCCTAAGCAAAGACATTCGCTCCTCGATTCGATACAACTTGATTTCGGGCACAAGTGAATCGGCGGGAGAGCAACTGGCAAATGACCTGGGAATCGCCGACGGGCCGGAGGTCTTGCAAAGACTTCGCAGCATTCCTCCCGAAGAAATTCTCAAAGCCTGGCGCCAGGATCGACAAGTGTGGTTCGACGCGATCGTGGATGGCTGGATGCTCCTGGAGAAGCCAGGAAGAATCTTTGGGGAGGGCAGAAAAGCCCAGCTCCCCGTCCTTGTCAGGAGCAATGCGAACGAAGCTAGTGTGTTTGGCCACAACGATGTAAAGACTGTGGATCAGTACAAAGAATATCTGTCTCGCGACTCCGGAAAGTACGCCGACCAGGAATTTCAAATCCGTCCTGCGGCGACGGATGCCGATGCCTCCGCGCAATGCCTGCAACTGGAAGATGACTCCTTCGCCTATGGAGCCTATTCGATGGCACATGCTATGACGCGGGCGGGCGAAGAGGCGTAATTGTATTATTTCACATACGTAGAAACCGGGAAACGAAAACCACTTGGCGGATACCATGGTGAGGAGCTTTTGTTCTTGAGTGATTCCTACCCGAGTGATTGGGAATATGGCCGAGACGACGAAAAGCCTGGCGAGATTATGCGCGTCTGTTGGACGAACTTCGTGAAAACCGGCGACCCCAATGCTTCGAACCTCCCGCACTGGCCTGCCTACGACCCCCGACGGAAAGAATACTTCGAACTAGGCCGCTCGCTTGGCGCACGCCCTGTCGCCGAGCAAGTCCAGGGTCTCGAGCGAATCATGAACCAAATTTTCGCTGAATCTTCGAACGGCGAACCTTCCTCCAATTTGCCCTGACTCAGTTTCTTGGTGCGGCGCGGTGGCGGGTAGAGGCGCTCTCACAATCTAGGCTACAATTAACCCTTCGTTCTGTCGGGGCGTAGCGCAGCCTGGTAGCGCGCCTGCCTTGGGCGCAGGAGGTCCGCGGTTCAAATCCGCGCGCCCCGACCAATCCTCTCAATAAGTTAGCGGCCCCAGATTTCATTGCACTCGCTCCAGTGTAGTGACTTTTGTAGTGACTCCCCGACTCCTGCTTGCCAATTCAGCCGCACTCGCCGTCTTGAACTTCTCCACCTTTGCCGTCGCCTCGCGTTTGTGTTCCTCAGCTGGATGGACATAGCGCATCGTCATTTGGACACTCGTGTGTCCCAATAGAGCAGCTAGCGTAGGTAGGTCCACGCCCGCCATGACCGCGCGCGACGCGTATGTGTGTCTTAGGTCGTAGCGTCTGAATCCAGGCACTATTTTGGCTCGACGAACAGCGGCGTCGTGTGCGTTTCGGACGCAGCCGATCGGCTTATCGAGGTTGTCCGGGGACGAGAATGCGTACGGGCTCTTCGACGTGGTGCTGCGCTCCTTCAGGATCGACCAAAACCTCATCGGTCAAGGTCAACTTGTGCCTGGCAGCCGCTGTCTTGCCAAAGGGTTGAAAACTGTCCTGTGGACAAAATCCAGACTTGCCATCACGATGCGAAAAACTTCCTCGGGACGCTTTCCCGTCTCCAGCATGATTCTTGCAATCTCTCGGAGGTGTTGGCTGGCTGCGGCCAAATAAGCCTGCTCTTCCTTAGGCGAGATGATTCGAGTCCTCCCAGCTTCAATGAAAAACGTGACATGTTTCACTGGATTTGAAACTTGGAAGCCGCCGGGGTCGGCGTAGTTGTAAATAAGTCGTAATGTGCTTAAAGCGCGGTTCACCGTTACACCCGATACGGCGCTCCCCTTAATCTCTCCCCATCGCTTTTCTCCAATGCGCCGCAGCTTGAAATCCTCCACCATTCCTTGGGAAATTTCGTCCAGCCACTCACCCCGGAAAAATCTCTTCAATGTTTTACAATTGCCGGAGTGCAATTCGTGAGTCTTAGGGCTGCGATGCTGCTCAGACCACACCTCGATACCCAGTTCCGCCAGTAACCATTCGAACCAGCGTGAGTATCCGGTGGCCCCCATCCCCACACGCACGCTCACTCTTCGCGCCGCCAGTTCTCGATAAAACTTCTCTGCTTCTCCCTCACTGTGGCTCAATTGCCGTTCCCCATACTCTCCTGTTTCTGTATCTACAAACGTGATGTATTGGTCTCTCGGGTGATTATCCACGCCTATAATGATCATGTTCGGCTCCTTCCTCCCGAGCCTTGGTCGTCAAGCAACCACTGTCTACTCGGGTCGAGGGAGCCAGCATTGTTATGAAATTATTTGACGTACCCGGACTCAAATTCTACGGTTAGCGCCTTAATCCACCCTTGATCGAGCTGGCCGGAGCTACGGAAGAACCTCGGGGGCTGCCCACAAACCCCATTTCCATTCGACCCGCAAGGCCTTGATTTCACGCTTCCGAAATTGGCGGTCAATCCTGCTCCCAAACAGGTGTTTTTGAGACCGCCGGGGTACTTGCGCGGTAATCGGACTTAGGACCTTATATAGTTCCATTCCTTCGCACGCACAGTAGGGTCCAGGGGGGCTGCACCATTGAGATTTGACTCAACAGATTTTCGCCCGGCGGCTAATTGGACGGGCGATTTTCTGAGGTCTGAACAGAAGTAACTTGCGGTCGCACTGACGACACTCGCATAAGTGACTTTACCTCACTCATCTCGCAACGCAACGATGGGTTCCACACGCATGGCGCGCCGCGCCGGAATGTAGCAGGCTGCCATCGCGCTGGCGATGATCACTGCGCTGGCAGCGGCGAGCGTCAACGGGTCCGTGGGCGTGACACCGTACAGCAAGCTCGCGATGAACCGAGAAAGCATCGCTGCTCCGAGAAGACCGAAAGCTAAGCCCGCAATGGTAAGCCGCAGTCCCTGTCCCATAATCATCTTCAAGATTCCGCTCGGCAGGGCGCCCAGCGTCATTCGGACTCCAAGTTCTCGTGTTCGCTGCGCGACGCTGAACGAAACCAAGCCGTAGATTCCAACAGCGGCGAGCACGAGCGCCGTCAAACCAAACGTGCCCAACAACCGCAAATAAAAGCGATTCGGATTCAACGATTGGGACGAGAGTTGCTCGAGTGTCCTCACGTCATATACGGGGAATGTGCTGTCTACTTTGTGCACCTCATCCGCAAGCCTTCTCGCAAATGATCCCGGGTCACGCTCCGTTCGCACGACGAATGTAACGTAAGGCCTTCCGACACCGTAGAACGGCACGTAAATTTCCGGCTGGCTCGGAGCCGCCAGGCCGTTTTGTTTCACGTCACCAACCACTCCGATAATTTCCCGATCTTGCGCTTCGAGCATCTGGAATTTCAGGTGCTTGCCGATTGGATTTCGATCTGGCCAGAAGACTCGTGCCGCCGTCTGGTTGATCACAATTGGGCCAGACTTAGGTGCGTCTTCAGCATCTGTAAATGTTCTTCCGCTCACAACCGGAATCTGCATCGCATGGAAGAACTCCGGCGTTACTGTCGTCCACTCCGCGTATTGCTCGTGATCCGCGTCCGCTGGTTCGCCAACTACCTGCACAGGCCCAGCTCCACGCTTGAAATTAATCAGGGGGAGCAACGACGTGCCGGCAACATCGCGAACGCCCGGGACAGCCTTCAGATTCGCGATCACTTGTTTGGTGAAACGGATCTGCTCCTTTGGAGTTGCGTACGAATCCGGAAAGCCAATTGTGCCGGTGATTATGTTCTCGGGATTGTAGCCGGGACGAACCTGAAGCAAGTGCACGAAACTTTCCGTCAGGAGCACTGCGCCGGCGATTAACACGACTGCGCACGCGATTTCACCGATGATCAGCGCTTTGCGCAGTAAGGGAATTGAATTGCCACCAGCCTGGCTTCCACCGGCCTTCAAAGTACTCTGTAAATTAACTCTCGTGCCTGGAACGCCGGCACCAGGCCGAACGCGATGCTGGTCACAATCGAAAGACCCAGTGTGAAGGCAAGAGCCCGGCCGTCCAGATGAATCTCATCAAACCGCGGCATATCGTGCGGGATCCACGCAAGGATCGCCGCCTCACTCGTATACGCGAGAAGGGCACCGGCGGCGGCTCCCAGCAGCCCCAGCAGCACGCTTTCCGTTACAACTTGGCGAACCATCCGTAACCGTGATCCCCCCAGCACTCCTCGAATCGAAAATTCTTTCGCCCGCACCGCGCCGCGCGCCAGCAGCAGGCTTGCCAAGTTCGCGCATGCGATCAGCAACACAAACACTGCGGCGCCCATCAAAGTGAATAATGCTCTCCGCGACGCACCGACCATCTCCTCTTCAAGAGGAATCATTTGCACCCTCCATCCGCTGTCTGTCGCTGGATACTCTTTGGCGAGTTGCTCCGTCACGATATTCAAATCTGCAGTTGCGCGCTCGATTGTCAGACCGTCTTTCAGCCGACCGACCACGTCCATCGCGCGAATCCTTCGATTGTCGTGGAACCCGATCAGCGCCTCTTCGCCCACGCCCATGGGAAGCCACAAATCTGTCAGCCCCGGATAGTGAAATCCGCGTGGAAGCACGCCCGCAATCGTATAGCTCGTGCTGTCCACGGCAATCTCGTTCCCAATAATCGCAGGGTCCCCGCCATAGCGCCGCTGCCAAAATCCATAGCTCAAAACAACAATGTGCTCGTATCCCAAGCGGTCATCGGCAGGCTGAAATAGTCGTCCCAACAAGGGCTGCACTCCCATCACGGAAAACAAGTCAGCTGTCACGATTGCATCGCGGACTTTCTCGGGCCCCTTGTCGTCAAGGAGATTTGCATCGTTCTGCCAGCTAGCCGCAAGCCCTTGAAAACTCCGATTGCGCCCTTGCCAATCGAAAAATCCGGGAAGCGTCGCACCTGCGTGGGTCCTCGGCCCATTCGCCGTGGCGATGTGCACAAGCTGCTGTGACTCCGGAAATGCGAGCGGCCTTAGCAGTACGGAATTGATAATTGAAAAGATAGAAGTATTGGCGCCGATACCGAGAGCAAGCGTCAACACCCCCACGGTGGTGAATCCAGGGCTCTTCCGTAGCATCCGCAGTCCGTAGCGCATATCCTGCAGCACATCTTCCAGCCAGCCCCAACCCCACGCCTCGCGGCTCTCTTCCCTTAGCCGCAAAGTATTTCCAAATTTCCGTTTCGCCATGTAATGCGCATCCTGCGCTTCTATGCCTGCACCCTTCAGTTCCGCCTCTTTCAACTCCCGATGCAGCTGCATCTCCTCGTCCAGGTCGGGATCAAACTTTCTCCGCCCCAGAAACATTCCCAGGCGCCGACCTATTTCCATGAGCTGTTCTGTGACCCTGGCCATCGTTCCTCTCCACCTCAAGCCGTCTCAATCACCCGCCCAATCGCCGCCATTACCCGCTCGAATTGCGAAACCTCGACCTCAAGCTGCTTTCGTCCTGCCTCTGTCAGCTTGTAATACCGTGCGCGCCGGTTCTCTTCTGTCATACTCCACTCTGACGTCACCCAACCCTTCACCAACATTCGTTGGAGCGCCGGGTACAGCGATCCCTCTTCCACTTTGAGCGCCCCGTCCGAAACTTTCTTAATGAAGCTGGCAATCTCGTATCCATGCATCTCCCCGCCGCGCGCAAGTGCTCGCAGAATCAGCATATACAGCGTCCCCGGTGGGATTTCATCTCGTTGTAATGCGATACCTCTCGGCATAGTTAGACTATGCTAGCGGGTTTTAGTCGCCAATTTTTCACGATTTGGCTGGGGTCAACACGGGGGGATGACCGAGCCGGGCACCCAGGAAACTAGCACCTTCAAAAGCCTAGCGATCTCATACACGGTCAAGAACTCAGTCGGTTTTCGTCTCTCTCGTTCATCGCTGTGGCTCCCTGCTGTTGAATGCTGCGCGGACAGAACACTCTGCGGGGATACCGAGCAGTTAGGCTGTGGCGACCCAACGAATTGCTTTGGGCACGGAAACGTGCACAAAAGTGGGGTCGCTCCAACCCAATCCGGTGTTTTCTCCGCGCCCAAATTGATCGTCGCGCCACGCGCAACTTCTTCTGCTTAGGACTCTTCCGAAAAATCCAAGGTGAACCGAAAAGTGAACGACGGATTGAACTATATCTCTAATGCACCGTTCACCCTCGAAGGGAGTATCCGAGCAGATGTTTAGAAAAGCTGCGTGAGAATGGGTCCTTCTGGCGCTTTCCACTGCGCGACGTTGATCTTCCGGGATCGCGTCCGAACAAACCTCTTGCCGTAGCGCGTGGAGCGTAAGCTCGGTGGGCGAGAGGTGAATCTTTTCGGGTCAGTTGTCTGCTATATCGTGGTCGGGTAGAGCAATGGCTCATAGCGGGCTTCGAATGATGCCGACGTTTCCATTGCCCTCCCTAAAATTCCGTACGGCGGGTTTTTCCCAGTACGGCTTCAAGGCCGGTTTGTCAGACGGGGCCTACCCAGACGACGCATCCCGCGCCTCGCTTGATTTGCCTCCGTCCTTCGCACTCCTCGCTGCATACGACGGTTCCCCGTTCTGTGCCGGGGGACGTTGCGCGCTGAAGCACCTCCGTTCGAACGGCTTCTGCCGCTCTACCCCAGGGGCCCTCGCTCCGGTCCGAGTTCTTCCGTCTCGGCCCATCCACGCTTAATCGGCCCCATCCGCCCCACTCGCAGGTACATCCCATTTCCACCGCTCAGCGGCTTATATGACGTGCCTTCGCTGTGCATACTTCGACTAAGGCGACCTCCGAGTGGTTCCACGCTTTCCCTGTCCGTTCTTCCTGGCATGCCGCCCTCTACGACCCCGGGGAGGTCGCAACTGGTTTGTTCCAGTCTTGCGGTTCCGACATAGGCCTTCGCCATGTTATGTGTAGTTCGCCTCTCCCGACTGTCCTGCAATCCGCTTCACGCAGGGACGACTTTTCGGGGCTTCCTGGTTCGCTTTTGCTGCTGCCTGCCAAGTTGCTCGCCCCCTTTGCAGATCTGACCAGAACTCGTCCGGCCACCGGGGCTTTTACCTCCAGGCTTCCAACGAGTCGGTCACCCTTCTCGTCGCTGGGTATAACTAGGACAGTTACTGGACTGTTCTGTCGAAGGGACTTTCGCCCTTTGGAATGACAGCTAGCGTTGCTGCACCATAACGTCGTCGGTGTTGTCCAGGCATCCGGGAGAGACACCCACAGTTCATGAGCCACGCGCGATTTCGTCCTAAAGAGGGTTCTCTCGCGGCTATCGATGTAGGCTCGCCTCCTTGAATCCTACGGCCAATGATGCTTCCGCCGTCCGCGACCACCACCTAAGTCCCAACATGTCGGAATTCAGAAGCAACCGCGAGATCGTGGTAGAAAAACTGAGGAAGAATGTAGCCGAAATTGACCGCGAGTTCGGGCAATGGTTTGACCAGCAAGGATTGCCGGGGCAAGGTGCCGCCGCGCTCCGCCTGGTCATCATGGGTCCAGAACAGCGCGCCTATCCATGCGAGACGGACATAAAGAACAACGAGAACTCGTCCCCCACAAAACCCAGCGCGGGGCAGCAGGACAGAGTGTTGCGTCTTGGCGAGAATTCGCGCCTCGAAGTCCGCGTCGATGCCCATCGAAGCCGGCAGGTGATCTGGGTCATTTCCGTTGGATTCAGGAGTTCTGTCATCCCCTACTCATTTGATCGCCCTTCGGACACAATCTGCTGACTTCCAATACCATGACCTTACGAGGCCTCGGCTAGAGCGTGGGAAGCTAATTACTTCGGGAAGCCGATCTGCTGGAGCAGGCCTTGGAATTCGGGTGCCCCGTGAAGATGATCAAAACTCCGATCAACTTTCAGAAACATGAGTTCAAAGACGTGCTCGGCGGCGGCGCGGTCGAGCATTTGGATAGCACCGGGGTTGTCTCCCAAGGCGGCGTACACCTGAGCGAAGCCGTAAGGTGATACGTAACGATGCAGCGCGCGCTGTTGGAGTCCGCGAAGCTCAGAAAGCGCGCGCTCACGCTGTCCTGCGGCCGCATAGGCGCGGGCCAATCCGGCCGTCATGAGGCTGGCTCCCTGGGAGAGATCCTTCGCGGTTTGAAGATGAGTAATCGCTTCATCGTACCGTCCCTCTTGCGCGAGTGTTGCGCCTAGAAAATAATGAGCCGGAGCGAAGCGGGGATCCAGCTGAATCACTTTGTCATACTCCTCGGTAGCCCGATCATACTCCCTCGCGTTGTGATGGGCGAAGCCCACTAGCGTGTTGGCGATAAGAGAGAGGGGGTCCAGGTCCCGGGCACGCTCCATCTCGGCGATGGCCTCCTTTCCACGACCGCTGTGCATTAGGAATTCCGCATAGCTCTTGTGCGCTATCGCTGAATTAGGATCGAGCCCGATGGCCTGGCGGAATTCCCCCTCGGCTTCCGCCCATTTCCATTCGTATTCGTGCTCCTCTTCAGCGAGAGTTGTGAGAGCCTCAGCGAGATTGTCATCCAGTTCGAGCGCGCGGAGCGCGGCCGCCTTCGCCTTCGGGTATGCCTCCGCAGGACTCATGTTCAACCAGCCCGCGGACAGAAGATACGAATTTGCAAGCCCGGCGTAGGGCGGCGCATATGCGGGATCGCCCTGAATTGCCGTCTGGAAATATTCCATGCTCTTGCGCAGGCTTGGCTCAGAACGCTTATTCGCTTCGTACAGACCCATTAAATACGCGTCATAAATTCTCGAATCCGGGATGTGAGTGACGTGCCGGGTGCGGTTCGGCACAACTTCGAGGACAAGTGAGCTGGCGATGCGCCCGGCAACGTCGTGCTGGATCGCCAAAAGATCAGCCACTTCGCGCTCATAAGTTTCCGCCCAGAGACTAGCCTGATCCTCAGCCCGAAATAGTCGAGCGTTTATGCTGACGCGCCCCCCGGATCGGCGAACGCTCCCCTCCAGCACGTATTCCACACCGCCCAGCTCGTGTGCAACTTCTGCGAGCCTCTTTTGCGTGCCGCGGTAGCTCATCGCTGAAGTTCGGGCGATGACGGCGAGCCCCCGGGGATATTGGCGCCCTAGCAGAGTGATCATTTCGTCCGTCAGCCCGTCACTGAAATATTCCTGTGCAGGATCCCCGCTGAGATTGTCGAATGGCAGGACGAGCAGCACGACGCGGTGCAGTGCCGGGGCCGGAACCGGCGTGGGCCTTGGCGGGAATGCGTGGATGGAAAGTAGGAGCACTGCGACTCCCGCCACCAGGCAAACCGCAAGGTGCCGCCGCAACGAGGGTGATGCTGTGGGCGGTTCAGCAGGGTTGTCAGAAGCCTTCGCCCGGATCGGGCCCCCGGGCGCTAGTTCTGGCACGGTGGTAAGCGGTCGAGACTCTAGGCTCACGACTGAGGGCAGGAAGCGATAACCCTGTCGAGGGACGGTCTCGATAAAGATCGGACTCTCCGCGGAATCACCGAGCACCTGGCGGAGCTTGTTCACCGTGGTCTTCAGATTTGCGTCGAAGTTCACGAAAGTATCCGCCGGCCAAAGCCCGCGACGCAATTCCTCGCGAGTTGTGACCATGCCGGCATGCTCGAGCAGAAGGACGAGGAGCTGGAACGGCTTGTCTTGCAGCTTAATCCGGGATCCGTGCTTGCGGACCTCACTTGCGGAACTATCAACCTCCCACACGCCGAATTGAAAACGGTGCGATGTCCGCAGCGGATCCTGACCAGGAGCCATCAGCGAGTGGTCTTCAACAGACATGGGATCTGCAGGCATTGGTTTGCTGAGTATAACGCCGCTCGAGCCGAGCGGCGTACAAAACACGTCCCAAAATCAGGCGCGAGGGCATCGAACCGAGGGCGTCTTCGTTTTGTAGGTTTCAGGAAACGGGAGACTGTCCTACGAGAAATGGGGAGGCGCAAATCCAGGTTCTCGTCCCGCCTCACTGGACACGCGCGACACCGATTGACCCGTCCGCGCCAGGTGATACATCATAAACTATCTGCCGATTTACTTATAATTTACCTACAAATTTCCTAGAGGATACCTCCCATGTCACTTAGTTTGCACACGCCTATCGTACATGTGCCTGTGACCATAGTGGATTTGAAGACTTTTGGGGAGGAATCCTATGAAACACTTTGCCGGGAAAGCTAGCCTTTGCACGGGTAGTCGTGGTCTTGTGATTGCGCTGTTCCTTTTCAGCTTGCCGGTGGCAGCGTTGGCGCAGAGTTTCACAGTCAACAACCTGACGGCCGATGTTCCAGGTACGGCGGCAAACTCAGACCCCAACCTCATCGGTGCGGTTGGGCTGTCGCGCGGAATCACCGGTAAGTGGTGGGTACCGGACTCTGGCTCGGGCAAGGCCACCCTCTACGATGGAAATGGAGTCGAGAGTGCACTCATCGTGAGCCTTCCTCCAGTGCCGGGAAGCTCGACGCCCACTCGCGCGACGGGCACTGTCTTTACGGGAGCGATTTCCGGATTCAATGTGTCACCAGGAAACCCGGCCCTGTTCATGTTCGTAACTCTCGATGGCACAATTCTCGGGTGGAATCCCAATGTGGATTTATTCAACGCGATCATCGTGGTAAATCGCAACGGAAGAGCCTCTTACACGGGCATGACTACCGCGGAGATCGGGCCCGCACACTACTTGTACGCTGTAAACGCGCTGAAGCAACGCATCGAAATCTTCGATACGAACTTTCAGATGGTCCCCCTCGGCGATGACTCGTTTGAGGATCCGGAAATGCCGAACGACCTGGTTCCCTTCAATGTGCAGAACATCGGGAAGGACGTTGTCGTGACATACCATCGCCGTAGGACCGGAGACGGCGATGAAGCACTGGGGTGGGTGGCGATCTTTGACGCCAGCGGCCGCTTCGTCAGGCGGCTGCATCCTGGCCCCTGGCTGAGCGCGCCGTGGGGAGTAACGCTGGCACCGCACGACTATGGCGAATTCACACACATGCTCCTGGTCGCCAACCACGGCAGCGGGCAGATTGCTGCATTCGATCCCTTTTCAGGCAAATTTGTCGGTTACATGCTCGACCCCAACGGCAATGTGATCAGCATCGACGGATTGTGGGGGCTGGCCTTTGCCGACGGCGGAATCGCTGATTTCACGACGGTAATGGGGCCCTACAATGCCTGCTACTTCACAGCGGGGCCACAGATGGGCCAGCACGGGCTCTTCGGCAGCCTTGTCCCCGCCGGTTCGGACCAGACGCACGACGAAGAATAGTTGAATGGTCGCCGAGTCGGGGAGCTACGGTCGGACTCGATTCGCCAGGTGGCCGCCGTGGACGCATGCTTGCTAATCGGAGAGGGAACGCCGTCCAGCGGGTCGAAACAACTCTGGTACTTTCCGACGCCCGCGACTTCGCATACATTGAAGATTGGAGTGAAACCAAGAAATTCGAAATACGCTGCGACGAGAACCATCAGAGCTTGTTGACGCCATAGAGCGCGGCCACCTTGAAGGCTTCCTCGAGCATGGGTTAGTTGAAAACGGTCTTGCGGAAACGATGAATGGAATCACCGTAGGCGAAGACGGGCCGGCCGATGTGAATAATCTCCGTGGCGCGCTGGCCGACGGCATGCAGTCCAAGTAATTTGCGCGTGTTGCGATCGAAGAAAAGCTTGAGCATGCCGGTTTCGTCGCCGAGCGTGACTTTGCATCTTACCCAGGAAATTGGTCGATCTGAGTGTGGGCAGCCAGTGCGCGCGAAGGAAATATTGGAAGAAACGCTCCGGCACCCATCGCTGGAAGCGCGGATGATCCCGGGCACGTGTCCCTTGGAGATTCGACTCGCTAGGTTTTCGCCCGGCGGTTGATGGGTCGGGTCATTTTCCGAGCTATGAACAGCAGCAGCTTGCGGTCGCTCTCACTAGTCCGCTTCAGAAGCCTGCGGAAATTGTCTAGCATCCGAGCATGTTTGCCGGAGCTGCCCCAGGCGACATCGTCCCTGTTCCTACGGTTCAGGAGACTTGGCAGCTTAAGTTGTTCCACATCATCGTAGAAGAGCTGATAGAGAGGAACTTCCATAGCCCGCGCCAACTTTTCCAGCGTCTCAATGGCCGGAATCGTATGGCCGTTCTCGACTCGTGAAATGTAACAGCGCAGCAGTCCCGTGCGCTTCTCGATGTCGCCCTGAGAGAGGCCCTTATGTTCCCTCAAGGCACGCAATCTGTCTGCAATGACCATGCTTGGCTCCTCTGTAGGGCTCCGTCTGTTGTGAAGTACGCTGGCCTACTGCACGGCCATCCTTCGTACAGGACATCCTGGAAGCCTATTTCGATGACAGTTTCTCCTTCGTTTTTCGTATCCCGTATTCCAGCCACCCGTCCTCAATGTAGTTCTCACAACGCTCTTTCAAGTATTCCAGAGCCTTAAGTCGGGCGTCCAACGCAGGACTGTTCTGCTTGTCGTATGCGAGAACGACGTCGGTCAGGTGTAGAGTCTCCACCGGCTTTCCGGCCGCCAACTTTTCCAAGGCCAACTGAACCAGCGGTTCCGCTCCCCCGGCGAGTTTAACTATATCCGGATAGACGGAAGAAGGAGGCTGTTCGTACATGGTGGCTGGGTTCGTGTCGAACCAGCCTGCATATCCATCGTAGATTCCACGTACGTCCCAGCTCACCTTCCCAAATACCTCACTCAAGCCGAAACTCGCCGGGAGTTTTATTTCCTGCATCAGTGTGAATACATCTTTGCCGGCATTCATTCCTTTTACCACTTCGTCGTGTACGTACTGGATCGCGTCGCGAAACCGAGTCAGACGCTTGGTGATTTCCGCGTTCCCAACGATCGGCTCGCCGTGACCCATCAGCACCAGCTCAGGTTTGAGGGCCAGTATCTTATCAATCGATTTGATCCAGTCCAGGGCCGGGCGAGGTCTGGTGCCCCTGAGCGTATAGATGTTCGGGATCGACATAGGCTCGGGTATTCCTGCCCCGTCGTAATTGTCGCCAATGAACGCAACCTTGTATTTCGGAACCCAGACAGTAAGGTGATCCGGCGTCTCACCCGGCGTGCTGAACAGTTCGAATTCGAGTCCTCCAAAGCTGAACGCGTATTTTTCATCGAAGAGAATCGTTGGATCGATTTTGGCGCCGTAGTTACCGACCCATGGCCCTACTTTATGTTGTGGACGGCTGAAACCGGCTGCGTTGCGAGGAGCAAAAAAACCCTCCAGTCGGGTGACGTAATTCACAAACTCAACGTAGTTTCTCTGCGCGATGATCTGCGTCCCAGGTTCCTTCCAAACTGATATTCCGCCAATGTGGTCGGCATGGCCATGCGTCAGAATGATGTACTTCACCGGCCCATTGTTCTCTGCAATCAGGGCTCTCTTGGCTTCCGCAGCCAAGTCTGACAAAGCCGTATCTATAACGACGACTCCCTCAGGCGTCGCGACCATGTAGACATTGCCACTCGTAGGAACCATGTAAATACCGTCCCTGATCTTGACGGCCTTCGTTTGATCTTTGACGGCAGCCTGCGCAGTCATTCCAATCGCCAGGAACAACAGAAACGCGCTACCAATGATTCGTGACATGAATTTTCTCCTCAACGTCTTGCGTTGGCCGCACGCTCAAGGGAACAGCAACCGCACGGGCAGTGAGATTTCGAAGCATTGCCCGCCTGCGCAAATGCTTAGATTGACCCCGATGCCGAATCCTGGAAGGTTTTGCCTTGAACCGGTCCACGTAAGCGTCGACAACTTTAGACGCACAGGGCACCTGGGCGTGAGCCACGGAGTCATTTACTTGGCGATCGAAGAGAAACGCGAATAGGGTGCGAAGCCAAGAGTAAAGAGCGAATGATACGCGGGACTGAAGTTACGTGTCCTCGCACGTGACGCTACGCTGAGGAGTCAGGAGATGCGCTGATTGCAGCAGAAAATCGAAAAGGAGAACCGACCTACAACGCAAGGAATCAGTTACATGAATTCCCGAAGCTTCCTGGTCGTGGCCAGACCAAATCCACGAATTTCAGCCCGTTCACGACCAATATCAAACCCTGCTCCCAGCCACCTTGTCCCCTCATCACACAGAGCGCGGAATTCAACCCAAGGCTGTTCAGTATTCCTGCCGGTTCAGAGATTCAATGGCGCGACCCCACTCGCCTGACTCCGTTTGCATACGCGCTCTATGGCGTGGCCCACAGGACGGCAACATTCAAGACCGCCAGGCCAACCCCTCACTGTTTCGCGCACAGACGCCGACCAGGGGCTCACGATGACCTAGGACGAGGGCTTCAGATCCGCATCACCAGCAGGGCAAGCCTCCGCGTATCCCTCGATTAATGCACAGCCTAGGAGGGGTCGAGCGCTCTGCCGCCGAAGAGTGTGAACTCACTTGGATACTCCGTTGGTATTGTCGTTCATCAGGTCACGCGCCAGAATTACTGCTCAGCGGACGTGATGTAATGCCCGCAACGTGCGCCCGGTTTCCTACTGTGTGGGGAGCAGGATTTGCGTGAAGCCGATGGTATTGATGGCTCGCAGCATGGGTGTTAACGGCGGCAGCAGGTTCGGCGTGAGAAAATTTGTATCAAACTGATATGCGCGAACCGGCGGGTTATAAACGGTGTTACAGCATTTGTATGTGCCCACCCCTTGATGGTTGTAATACATGCTGACGATCGAGCCTTCGTACCAGAGAGTTCCGGTAGGCCCGCCGCCGCCCCAGTCCTCGAGGTAACGGAGGAAGTTGTGCGTTCCGCCGTCGGTGCCGAAATCGTTCCCCGGCGCGCCGACAGTCGGGATTGGGAATGGTATGCCTTTCCCGCCGGAAATGGCCAGCCGGAACGTGGTGTCGGAAGCCACTCGCTGATCGTTAACATTGAGGAAAGGAAACGCGAAAGAGTTGACGTCGTTCCAATTGTCCGAAAGCAAAGTGACCGCGTCAGCGATCACGGAGGCACCCACGCTTGCCCCGGTGAACGCGGTATTCAGTCCGGGATTATTGTAGTCGCCCTGCAAGTAAATCGGGTTCTCCGAAACGATAGTCAATCCGCACGGCACGCTGTTGCAGGTTCCCAAACTGATAGTACTGCCATTGACGATCTTGAGCGCACGCCGGAAGAACAGCGGCGGATTTTCGCGCAAGTCCTGCGGGTCGGTGGCGATGGCATAAGGCCACAAACTCCCCGCACCCGGACACCCCGGATTGTTCTGTAGGATTGCGGCCAGGATGGCCGCCGGAGTCCCCAATTGAGTTCCGACGTTGGCGATGGGCCACAACTTCCCGTTGGCTGGGGGAATGTTGTCCCCGTAGGTCCTGAGAATAGGAACCAGATCCACGCCCGCGCTATTGAAGTCCCCTTCGACGTCCTCGCCCTGGTTCAACGTATTGTCAGGGCAGCCATTCGCGGAACTGCCGTTTACAATTTCACTGTAGCCGAATCCTCCTGTAAGCGCGTTCGCTCCGCCAACCGAAGCGGGCGGAGCCGGGTCCGGCTGGTTGCCACGTCGGTCGGAGAAATAGACCGAGTATCCAGTCGTTTTGTTCACCAAAGCGCTGTTCGTGGTGAACCACGTAGCGAGTTTGGCCACGTCCAGTTCGACGTAATACATCGCTCCAGCCATAGGCAGAGAGAGCGCACCAGATCCCTGATTGGCCAGCGAGTTATCCCGCAACAGTCCCTCGCGCGTGTCATACAGCACATTAGGCCAGTAGTCACCACCGTGCTGGCTCGCTAGCGCAACAGGCGGGGCCGCGCATCCACCGGCAGGGGGAGGTGCCCAGGACGGATTGTCTCGCACGCGCGCCAGGCGGATGATCGCACCCGGGCTAGGGTCCACGCATGTAATCGTGGCTATAGCTCCGTTGACAGTGGGTCCGGAAGCGCGTACTTGCGCCCCTGGCAAAACCGTTGGCTGGAGGGGAGGAATCTTGCCGCCGGCTCCAGTTTGCGGGTTGATGTCTCGACCCGTGTACCCCTGATTCAAAATTGCCGTCGTCACATCGGTGAACGCACCTCCGGCAGCTGTTTGGTAATCGATCTTGATGCAGCCCGTGATGGTCGGATACCACTTTTGTACCCAATATCCATCTGTCGGAGAGTAACTTGCGGCCTGGGCTCCCGAGGTCGGTAGCGGGAAAATGGTCTTGCCAATCTGCGCTACTGTCTGCCATGCCGGCGGGTCATGGTAAGGAAGTGTGGTGTTTGCATTGGCAGCGGGCACCACGCTCTGGTCCCACGCAAGAGTCGCAAGGTCCACTGGGGAATTTGCTGCGTTGGGAGAACTCAATGGGAGTTTTCCGGACGTACTGCTGATATCGCTGCCGGCGCAGCCGCCGGTTGCGGCGTAGTCGGAGAGCATGACGCGCAGACTGACCTGACTGTAATAGCGTTCGGCAAGTTTGGCGGCGTTGGAGGCGTCTTCGTTTGCGACGGGTCTGCGGATCAAATCAATGGGCTGGCCCCCGATGGCCGGAGTGGCAATGGCGATATTCAGGACTGACGCGCCTGTTTGTCCCACGGCAATGTTTCCGTTGAAGACGGTGCTAGCCATGCCCGCAAATGTGGTGTCATAGGAACTGACGTTGTTGACGGAGTTTGCTGTTCCAGTCACGCTATCTGAAGGCGTCTGAGCCATCAAATTCTGGAAGCCCGACCCGTTGGTGATGTTGATTGCACCATTGTAGCCGTTGGTCGTCCGAAAGCCGTTCTCAAGATTCGCAGTTATGATTTGTCCAGCCGCGTCAACTTTTTGTTGCAGCGTCAACGTGGAACCGTCCCCTTCCGCCAGCCACAAGTTGCCGTTGCTGTGGACGCGTCCCCCGAAATCAAAATCCGGGCCGGCAAAGAACGACAGATCCGTCTGAGAGAATATCCCGAATTGAAAGACAGGGATGGCAACCGTCTGCACACGGCGCTGCAATTTTACTTCCGACCCGTAAGTCGTATGCGCCGTGACCGACAAGGTGTAGGGCGTTGCGAGCGCCACCAGGCCGGCATAAGTGCCGGTCGTGAGCGTGCTGAAACTGGATGCAGGGATGTTGGCGTTGGCGGCACTCGGCGTGAAACTAATCAAGTAGCCGGACCCATTTGTGGTGCTGCCCGGCGCAAGATATTGAATGTTGGGAATATTGGTTGGCGGTCCCGGCGTGGTCATGATTGCGTTAATGCTCGTGGCGTTCTGCGCGTAGTTGGCGTCGAAAGCATTTTCGAGGCTCGCAGTGAGCGATTCCATGCCTGCTTCGGCGCCGTAGAATGCCAATTGCCGATCGTTGTTGTTGCCTCCCAATTTCTGGTCGCTCATGACGAGCCATGCCAGGCCCACCATCATCGCTGATATCAGCGTCATGATCAGAATCACGGTAATTAATGCGACGCCTTTGTCAGGTCGGGGGCTGTTCACTGAATTTCTCCTTGAAGCATTGCCGTCAAAGTGGTTCGTTACTTCGTGTCAAGCGCTACTTGAATTCATTAAAAAAGTTCAGGCTGCGGATGCTTACTGCGGTCTGCAAATTGTTCCGGAAATATTTCTTGCTCACGCTGTAGCGACTTTCCGAGCGCGCAAACAGTGAGATATACACATCGCGGATGTACGGAATCTGCGCCAGCGTCGGACTGGTAACATCGGTGGTCACGGATGGAGGCGCGGATCCAGCATTCAAAATGTCGTAAATAAATTGCATGTTTTCGGTGGCGTCGCCCACAGCCTGTGGGGGTCTCAAATTCACCTGGCGCATTAATTGCGGCCGAGTCGGAATTGAAATATCCACGAAATAGGTGATCATCCAGATGCGGCTGGCCGTCGTGGTGGTATACGTTCCGGAGCCTACCGGCGATTGAATCTGCTTGATGGTGCCAGAGGTCTTTCCCGAATTATTCAGAGCGTACGCATCGGCAGTGCTGAAGACGATCGAGTTGCCAGCGAGATTTGCGGTGGAGACGGTCAGAAGAGCCATAGGCCCAGCGGCAGCTTGCAACAGGATCAGGTCGCCTGCTGCCAGGGCCGTGTTTCCTGTGTTGATGTTAATGCAGGTCGTATCAAAGGTCACTGTTGTGGTGGTGCCTGCGGTCACAATCGAGCCATTCGGAGTTTTTATTGCACCCGCGCATCCCGCGCCGCCGCCGGGCGTGTTCACTGGAAACTCGTTGAGCCAATGCAGATTGAGGTCAATCAGCGTGTTGTCAGCGTAAATCACGTTAATCAGATCTGTGTTGACGCCCGAGCTGTCTGTGGTCACTCCGATTTGAAATCCCGGCGAAATGGCGGGTATGACCGTCCAAGCTGTTGGAAAAGTTCCGAAGCTGGTGGCCGGGGCGGTGTATGGCCCGGGCCGGGTGACGGCGGAAACACCGCCGCTGTTGGGCATGGTGATTCCTCCTTGCGGGATTCCTACTCCAGCCTGCACCAAATCCCTGACGATATAATTCATCCCGGCGCGCAGGTTTTGTTGCGTGTCCGCCAGCAGCGTCACGCCTTCGACCGTGTGGATGGCATCCGACATCATGGTGAGCGTGACCGCCAGGATGATCATCATCACGGTGATGGCCACGAGCACTTCGACCAGGGTGAATCCGGACTGACGCTTCATTCTGTTTCTCCCTCGCGAGTCACTACGAAAAATTCGAGATGTTTGTTGTCAGCGTGTACGTTCTTTTGAATCGGCCAGCCGTATAAGTTATGACCACTTGTATCTGGCGCAGGTTCGCTACGTTCGGCACACTGGTGATGGTGACCGAGCGCAGGAATTGAAAGTTGGAGAGCGGCACTCGGCTGGCTGCGCCGGATGTGAAGGTGCCGGCACCGTTCAGAAAAAGAACGGCGTCCTGCTGGACTGCGCAGCCTCCGCCGCCAAAATCATCAGCTGTGCCCACGATCCCATCTGGCCCCGGATCGCATAGCGGCTGCGGCCCGTTGATGAATATTCCACCGGTGCAGACCGCCGAGCCCACGTTGCAGACACTCGCCCAGGTCACCTGCCCCATATCGCGCGCCGTGAAGATAGATTCAATCGCTGAAGCCGCCTTCTGCTGCGCGATATAATCGTATTGAGACATTCCCATGTAAGCCATGCAGTCCGCCAGCATGGCTCCGAGCCCCAGAATTCCGATCGATAGGATGGCGATGGCGATCATGGTCTCGATCAGCGTGAAGCCTTTCTGGCCGCACCTGCCCGTCCAATTCGTTGCGTTCATCCGCTTCATTGTTGAAACCATCCCTTGCCGGTCCCGTAGTAGCCGCGGATACGGCCGGTGTTTCCCAGCACCGTCACTGCCCGCGCTGATGCGGGAAGGTTGCTCACGCCCAAAAACACTGTGCCGTTGATCGGTATTCCGGTGCCATCGGTAAAAGTTCCGTCACTCTGGAACTGCATTCCAGACGGAGGTCCATTCACTACCGAGCCAAACATAATTCCACTGCCACCGCCCGGAACGCCAAATGCGTCCGGCGTGTCCGGCAGCCCGGTGAAGGTCATGAATTTCACATTCTTCTGGATCGTGACCGTCAGGAAGGGCGTTCCAGCCAGAGTGCTTGTGGCCCCCACGACTACGAATTGATAGAGCGCAATGACGTTTGTCCCGCTGAGCTGCACCGCAATCGTACGACGTTGCGATATCGCGGTCTCGCGCGCTTGGCGCAGCGTCTCCTTCATCTGGTCCATCCCCGCGGTCGCTTGAGATTGCTGCCAGGCGGGCTGCAGTTGAAACATAGCCATACCCGAGATGACGCAAATCAGGGCGATAACAACCAGCAGCTCGATGAACGTAAATCCGCGCGGGATATTTCGGTTTTTCTGCCTGCTCGTTTTCAGTTCCGCGCTCTTCATTCTCGATACCTCGCACCGTTTCGGAACACGGCTCGGCCCGGAGATGCCAGTTCAGACTCTGCACGCGCCGGGCCAACGATTTCTCTGATGACTGATTGGAGCCAATCAGTTTAGAAGATCCAGGGGGCAGGTGTGCAGTTCCAGTTCGGGTACTATGTTTGCCAACGGTTCACTTCTGCAAGGAGGAATCCCGAACCGAGCGACCCGAATCGCCCTCGGAGTTACGCGGGCCGCTCGATCAGATTTTCAATTCGGGCTACTGCAATGGGTTCAGTGCAACCGGGCACAGTGCGTTCGTCAGTGCAGCGGTCGCCCCGGTGGGATCGAAGCGGATTACACCGGAAGCGTCCGAACAGAAACTGCGCTGACCTGTGGTGCCGACCGTGACCGGAGTCGCAACCACGCCATAACCGTCGGTGCTGCCTGCGTTGCTGCAGCCCGTGGGCTTTGAACCAAGACCGTTACCCGCTAGAACCTTGAACGTGTAACCGCTCTTGGTACCGGCGGTGAGCACGCTATCGAGCAACTCGGCATTATTGCAGCTCACAGCTGCGGTGCCGGTGGTCCCGATTTGACTCAGGAGGCCTGGGAAGCCATTGCCGTAGGTCGAGTTGTAGGAAATCGCAGCCGTGTTCATCGTGCGGATGGAGCCAACAGCGGAAGCTTCGTTGGCCGCCATGCGGGAACGAAGCAGGTTCGGGATGGCGATGGCCGCGATGATCAGAATAATCGCGACCACGATTAGCAGTTCGATTAGCGAAAACCCCCTCTCGAACTTAAACATGCGCATGAGCTTACTCCCAGGTGGATTTGTTCCTCCGCTCAATAGCTGGAGGACTGCCAGTATCGTAAGGCAAATTAATAACCAGGCGGGACCGATCCACGATCGTGTTTCCCAAGAAATTTAAACTGTTTGTGTTCATTGACATCGGGCGCCCGAAGACCAAGAGGCCCGCGGATTTCTGGTGATCGGGTACTCAGATGGTTCAAATCGGACACTTGAGGGCTGAACGACGAGCAATTTGGGCCTGCTCTTGGACTAAGGCTCGCTTTGGCCCTTAGCATCCGCGCAGTACCAGTTATGACTAAGCACCGCTAAATTGCACATGCGACGACTCAACATCCCGTTCGGAATTTCGGGAATTGCGTTCACGCCTTCTCGTCGGTGCTCGGAGTGACCAAGGAGTAGAGGTACAGAATAATTCCAAGAAATGTCATCAGACCTCCTACTGCGAAGAACAACAGGAAGGCCAGCGGTTCTTCCCAAACCAGACTGATTACTTCGACTGCCAGGCCGAGTATCAGAAGGATCCCTGAGGCGCGAAGGGCGCGCTCGATTCCGATTTCGCTTACGCTCATGGCGCACGACTCCAGAATTTCACTTTTGACTGCTCGCCGACGTTGTGGACCACATCATGGCAGCCGCTGGTCATGCAAGAGGTGTCATTGCTCTTGAGCGAATCCATCATCGCAGCATGAATTGCATTGCCCTCGAACGATCGCGCGCCGCGATGGCAATACAGGCATTCGCGATTGTTGTAGGGAGCGTAAAGCTTGATATTTTCTGGGCTTGGCGGAGTTCCCAAATACTGGATGTAGATGTGCCGCAACCCGCGGAATTTCGCGCGGACGCTGCCATAGAGCGCGTAGTCCGTGTGGCATGTGTAACAGGCTTCGTCCACCGGAATGCGATGATTTTGAAAATGCGATGCCGGAATATAGGAAGGGTCGTCCACGTAGAGGCTCTTCCCGTACGGCTCCATGATGTGGCAGGCGAGACAGAACGTCGTTTGCTTCGACCGTTCGATGTGCTCAGAAGCAGCGAGTGAGCCGCACAAGATCGGCAAAATGAAAAATGCTATGAAGGCGAAAATCTTTCCTTCCCGGCTGGCCGTCAAGGAGGGCCGCAGCACGATGATCGCAATTAAGACCGCGCTAATTCCGAGCAGCCCGTAAACAAGAGTTTCGGGGGAAGGCAGACTCAAATATATCCTCCGTTCGGCCATGACCAGGCCCACAGCAACAATCAAATTGAAATTCCCGTGTGTGACGGCCGATCCAACGCGTCTATTTCTTCTTGGCTAGTTCCCGGATATAGGCCACCAGTTGCTTGATCTGGTCGTCGGTCAATTTGCCCTTATAGGCCGGCATTTTCTTGCCTTTGCCGTTGGTGGTCGCGTCGATCAATTGAACGTCCGTTTGCTTCTGCACTTCGTCGGAGCGCAGGTCTGGTGATTGCATCTGTTTGCCCATAGTGGTGTTGCCACTGCCGTCGGGTCCATGACATACCGCGCATTTTGCTTTGTACAAGCTTGTCGCGTCACCGTCGGCACGCAAGGACGCAGCGGACGCAAATGTGATAGCTAGCGATGCCACGAGCATTCGAAGAACTCGGAAACCGGGGAAATTCATTTATCCCTCCTCAGTGGGATTTCGAAGGATACCAAAGCTTGGCCGCCGCTTCACCAAACTTCAGAACGAATAGCGTAGGGAGAATGTTCCCGTGCTGCCGTTAAAGTTCTGTGATTGGATCGTGGCCAGCCCAAATGGATTCGTGTTTCCCGTTTCGTCGAACCCGTAATAATTCCAAGCCATCTTGTAGCTGAGACCGTGATAGAGGTTGATCAAAATCGAAGCATACGGCCTCTGGAAGTTGAAATCGAGCGTACCGGACGGCATCAGAGGGTTCAGAAAAATCGTACTCCCCCGAACAAAGCTTCCGCCGTAACCGGCCATCGCTGTGACCCTCCTCGTGGCTTTCCACATCACCGCAGCGTGTGCGAAATGATCCTGGCTGCTGTAAGTTGAAAGCGCCCCCTGCCCAGAGGGCAAAGGACCGACTGACGCACCCGGAATCGGGCAAGCAGTCGAATTCACTCCGGGGGGAGAGCTGCTCACGGGCAGGGTAGAGGGAGGAGGCGTAGGATTCCGGTAAGTTATGGAATAGTTGAAGCAGATTTCGGACTGCGTGTAGATGTCCCAGTAGTTGTACCCGAAATCCACGGACACGTGTTGATTCGGCATCAGCAGTACGGCAAGGCTGTACGAGCGGTCGTGCTCCAGGTTGTTCACCGTGAAAACATTGTCGCGGTTTTCATGAATATCGACTGCGCCATCCAGATTCGCCCACGGCCGCGGCTTGTAATTCACGTGGATCTTATAGGACTGCACTTGGCGAGGATCGATTCTCGTGAAGGAAAAGTCATGGTAGCCGAACTCAAAATTGCCGGTGACACGGAGGACATCTATCGGACGCGCGATGAAGCCGAACAATAAAGCCTGCGTGTTGATGGTGGTAATGTTGCGAGCAGTGTCGTTCGCCGCGTCCGGAACCGGGGCTGCGGGCGAGCCTTCCTGAACCGCGCCGGCAAATGGACCCGTTGGTACCTGCGTGCAACCGGCGGGAAGTGCGCCTCCAATCAGCGTGCAATCACCACGCGCCGCCAGAAATAAATTCCCCGCATTCCCAGTGGCACCTCCAGGAAAGTAGAACTCCCCAATGTCAAACGTGTCGTTCATAGTGGAGATCTTCCGGTTCTTGTAAAGATAACCGGCGTGGACGCCAAATCGCCTGCTGAAATCGTATTGGACCTCGAATGTATTCGACAGGATTCTCTGGCCCAGGAATTGCGTCACGACCTCGCTGGTCATATCGGCTGCCGAGCTGGCGCTGTGTTGTGGACAACCTGCCTGGTTGTAACTACTTGCCGCCGTGCAAGTCGCTGAGCTAAATGCCCCGATCGGCAACAGCAGGCCGGTAACACCCGCTGGCGGCGGCGCCGGTGGGGTTGCTAGGGAAGCTCCGAACAGAGTGGTGTCGAGCGTGTCCCACTGGCCGGGAATGCGCCAGTTGTCGTACCGGAAAAAATCAAGAATCCGCAGCTTGTCAGTTATGGTGTAAGTACCCGACCAATCCGCGTTCGCCGAAACACGCGTGGTTTTTATCGGCCCTCCTGCCGTGGTTTCGCGTACCGCACTCCGGGCAGTCCATCCGTTCAGTATCTCGGAGAGGTCAGAGAATTTGTAGTCGCTCGAACTGTATCCCGCCGAGCCAGACATTTCGAAGTTCTTGAAATAATTCGATTGGAAGCGGAAGCGCTCCGTGGGCATGAAGTTCCGTGGGCGTCCAGTCGAGCTATAGGACAAGAATCCGTTGCAAGTGGGAGTGGCGACGTTGGTCGTGCCCACTGTCGGAGTGGCGCAGGGGAAAGTCTCAGCGGGCGTTTGCGTACTCCAAATGTTTCCCAGGTCTACGGGAGTGCCGCTCGGCGTGCCGATTGGGTTCGCGGTCCCAGTGGTCGGGTTGGCAAGCACGAATCCGAAATTCTGCGGACTGACGGCTGGATTATCGGTGATGACGTTGTCCTGCTTGAACCAACTGAGGAACTGATCGTAAGAGAATGTTGTTCGCGGAAAGATTCGGATATCGACTCCAGCCCGATAGGAGTTTGTCGTATAGCTATCTGCTTGGTTGAAGGCCGATATGGTGCCCAAGTCGGTGGTAAAAAGGCTGGGCCCTTCAGCACGGTTGCGTGAATAGCCCAATCGGATACGAATCTTCGATTGCGGAAAAAGTGTCAGATCATAGTCCTGCATGCGGCGAACGAGATCCAGCGCATGAAGTGAATCGTTCTGCGGTACAGCAGGATTTGAGCAGAACCCAGGAAGACCCGGGTGGGCTGCGGTAGGCGGGCTGACAATGCAGCCGGTCGTCGGGGAACCAACCGGATTCAACGCGGCTGGGTTCAGCGGGTTTGCGAAGAGGTTGTAGTCCCAAAAATACTTGTCGCGCCGGAACAACGCCCGAAAATCATACAACTTATTCTTTTCGACGCGCAGGCGCGTCACATCGTTTGGATCGCCGCCATATCCGAAGGCACTGATACTCAAATTGTCGAATAAAAATCCATTGTGATCGAGTGAGCGCATCGCCAGTGTGTAATCGAATAAGCGGACGCCTGAACCGAGATTTTCGAATGTATTGTAGGTGTTGATATTGCCGTTGACTTGGTTGGCTCGATAACCGAACTCGAGGGACGAGTGAACGTTGTAATCGCCCCAGTCAATTCCCTTCGAATCGTCGGACATGTCTTGGGCGCGTGCCAGAGATGAAAGGAACGGCACCGCCAATAGGATGAAGGAGAGAATCGAGCGAACCCCCGCAACCCGCCTCATGGCTTCCCTCCCCCTCCACGCGGAACACTTGTTCCAGCCCTCTCTGCATTCTTTCTGGCTGGAATAAGGCTCATCGCGGCTCCTATTTGAAAAAGAATGCATTGAAATTGGAGCCGTGAACCTGCGAGTGACACAACACGCAAGACTGGAAAAAGCTCGCCTGGTTATGGAACGAAGGAGCGCCCGGCGCGCCGCTGAAGCTTGAGTCCGTGTGGCACTGCAAGCAAAGCAGATTGACATTGCTCAGTTTCAACAGGTGGGGATTCGGTCCGCCGTGTGTCAAATGGCAGGCCTCGCATCCGTCGGTTTTTGTGGGCTGGTGCTCGTACACAAACGGCCCCTGCTTATCCGTGTGGCATTTGAAGCAAATCGCATCCTGTGTGGAGGAAGTCCGCACCTGCTTGGGCTTCACCGTTCCGTGAGGATTATGGCAATCGCTGCATTGGATCAGGCCCTCATTCACGCGGTGATGAAACGGCATATCGAATTGCGCTTTCTGCTGGAGATGGCAGCCGTAGCAAAGTTCTGGCTGTGACTTAGCAAGCAGAAACTCCGACTCTTTAGCATGATGCGGAGAATGGCAGGAGATGCAACTGACATCATTCCTCGAATGCTCCGAGTTGAGGGCGTTCATGTGCTGCGGACCACTTGCATGACAACTGAGGCAGCGAGCGTTTACCTCTTTCGCGGAAACCTTTTCGAACAGGAAGAGCTTCGAAGTGTCTGACGGGTCTGCGGCGTGGCTGGCACCCGCACCGTGACAATCTTCGCAACCGTGCTTCGCCAGCCCGCCTTCCTTGTACGACTGTTTCCAGTGCGGACTCTTTTCCCATCCCTTGTAAATATCCTCATGGCAGGCTTTGCAAGTATCCGCCCCGGCGTAATCCAACTCCTTTGCCGACCTAGCGCCAGGATTCTGGTTCTGGGCCGCGCCTTTTGACTGCGCCTGGGCCGACAGCGCGAGCAGGCTCGAGCACACCACAACTGCGCCCAGGGCGATGTGCAATGCCAACGACGCCGCACGATGCATCATGGCAAGTCTCCGTTCTCTGGGCGACTCCCGATCGTTTCTGTAACGTGGCGAATAATAAATCTCTAGAAGTCTGAAGACGGTGACCGCAATCACAATCTCCTGTGATCGATGTCACGAATGAAACCTAACGGAGTTGTGCTTTTCAGCTATTGAAGGAAGGGGCGATTAACCCCGGGCAGCGCGCTCATGCCTCGTGGGTTTTTTATCGCCATGCAATTTAACGCTTGATGATGTGCCGCGCAAGCAATTCCTTTCTGACCTGTGCCCTCGGTGACCACACTGCGTATCTGCCGTCAAATCCAGCCCTCATCCTCTTGAGCGATGCTGTGACGATGGGTGACCCGAATTGGCAGCAAACTTTGGGACGTTATTGGCTTCTTCCTCAGACATCCACAACCTCGCACTATTGCACTCCGCGTTTCCTTATTCGATGTTAAATCAAGAGGCTTGTTCGGTGACGGGCGTGACAGGACTGGTGACACGCCTTCTTGATTCTGTCGGCGAACTCGCGTCCGAGGATCACCAACCGCCAGTCACTGATCACTGCAGTTCAAATCGCAACTGAGGTGAAATGGAAATCGCCGTCAATTATTCAAAACGAGGGAGATCAATTCCAATCGCGACTATCTCCGGATGCCGTCCATCCGGCGAGGATCGGCATCCAGAGCGAAGTTCGTGAGCCGATGGCTCGCCTCAATCGCGCGGAGAGAACTCTTAGCACACGTCCGGAGGAGTTCAGGGGGCAGAGCGCGCCAAGATTCAGCACTCGTTGTTTGAAGCTCCTACTCATACCGCAGCGCCACCATTGGGTCCACGCGCATCGCGCGGCGCGCCGGAATGAAACAGGCGAAGAGCGACACGCCGCAAAGCAGCATCGTCACGCTTAAGAATGTCAGCGCGTCGGTGCTGGTCACGCCCAGAAGCAGGCTACTGAGGTAGCGTGTCAGGGCGAACGACACCACCACACCCAGACCCACGCCGAGGAGCGTCAACCGCATCCCATGCCCGAGCACCAGCCGCAGGATGTCCTGCTTGCTCGCGCCCAACGCCATGCGAATCCCGATTTCGTGCGTGCGCTGGCGCGTGGTGTACGCGGTGACACCGTAAATTCCGACCGCCGCCAGCACCAATGCGAGCAGCCCGAATGCGCCCACGAACGTTCCCGCCAATCGCTGCACGAAACTCGCAACTTGCTCGCGCGTTTCAAGCGTCGTCACGTCGTACAACACCACGTCCGCGTTCATTTGGTGAATTGTCTTTTCCACGCTCGTCGCATATCCCAACGGATCTCCAGCCACGCGCACGGTGACCATCGTGCTCGCGCGGTACACCTGGTACAACGGGAGATAAATGAACGGCGTCGGCGACTCATTCAAGGTGTTCACCTTGCTGTTCCGCGCCACGCCGACCACGGTAAACCACTCGTTCGTCAAATCCGAGCGGACCTGCTTCCCTAGCGCTTCTTGATGCGGCCAGTAGCGGTCGACGAAATATTCATTCACGATCGCCACGCGCTGCGTCGTCTTTGTATCCTGCGAGGTAAAATCGCGCCCCTTCACCAGTGGAAGTTCCAGCACTTTGAAGTGATTCGGAGTCACAATCCCGACTTGCGTTTCCATGGATTCGTTCGGATGTTCGAGGTATCCTTCGGGAGTCACGCTCGTTGACCCGCCGCCGAAGGCGAGCGGTACCCGGCTCGTTAGCGCCGCGGACCGAACCCCCGGCAGCGCTTCCAACTTGGCCACCAGTTGCCGGTTGAACTCGATGCCATCTGCCTCCGAATAGCCCGCCTGAAAAAGATCGTAAGAGGTCAGCAGCACGCCGTGGGAGTTGAATCCCGGATTGATTTGCTGCGCGCTCACGAAGCTCCGGATAAAGAGCCCTGCGCAAATCAGCAGCAGCAACGAAAGTGAAATTTGCGCTACCACCAGCCCGCTCGCGAGGCGCGCTTTTGCCCGCCCTCCCGACGCGCTGCCGCTATCCTCTTTCAGCACCGACACCGGCGCCTCGCCCGACGCGCGAAGTGCCGGCAAAATCCCGAAGATCACCCCGGTCAGCAGGGAAATAATCAGCGTCGCAAACAGGACGGCGCGGTCCGCACGAATATTGAGCGCAATCGGAAAGTCCGTCTGGGGTATGAACTTCATCATGGACCCGGCCGTCCAGAAGGTGATCAGCATCGCGATCGCCCCGCCCGCCAGCGACAGCACCAAGCTTTCCACCAACAGTTGACGCACCAGCCGCCACCGGCTCGCTCCAAGCGACATGCGAATCGCGATCTCGCGCCGCCGCGCCGTGGACCGCACAAGCATCAGATTCGCCACATTCGCGCACGCCAGCAGCAGCACCACTCCCGCGATGGCCATCAGCATCGGAAGAAGCAGCGAAAAAAACGCGTTCGCCGAAAATGGCGCCCGCCACATGGGATAGATGCTTACTGTGTCGTGGCCTTTATGCTCTTGCGGATGATCCTTCGCCACTCTCTGGATCCGCGTGGTCATTTCCTGTTGCGCCTGGTTGGCCGTCACTCCCGGCTTCAGCCTCCCTAGAGCGAACAGCCAGAAATAATGATAGTCGTGCAGCAAATCTCCTTGCGGCACGATCTGCGATTCCATCATGATCGGCAGCCACAGGTCCGACCGCAATCCCGTCTGGCTCCCCTGAAAAATAGCTGGCGTTACTCCCACGATCGTGTAGGAATGCTGGTTGATGTCCATCTTCCGCCCGACCACCAGGGGATCCCCGCCGAAATGCGTCTGCCACATACGGTAGCTGATCACCACCACCGGCGCGCCATTTGGCTTTTCATCTTCGGCAGGCAAGAAACCGCGCCCAAGGCTCGGTCGCACTCCCAGCACATCGAAATAATTTCCCGACGCCACCACGCCCCACACTCGCTCCGGCTTCCCCTTCCCCGTAAGACTCATGGGCGTGGTGTTGAATACCGTGAGCCCCGAGAAGCTCTGTTGCCCGTCGCGCATCGCCTCGTAATCAGGGTAAGTAAACGGGAAGGGGTTTTCTGCCGACTTGCCGAGCGATAGTGCCACCATTTCGTTCGGGCTCGCCAACCCCGGCACAGGGTTTAGCAGCGTCGAGTTGATCCAGCTGAAAATCGTGCTGTTCGCGCCAATCCCGAGCGCCAGGGTGAGGATGGCAACCGCCGCATAGCCGGGAGCTTTTAGGATCATCCGCAGGCTGTACCGCAAGTCTTGCCAGAGCGAGGTCATTCGCGCGCCTCCAAGGAGATGTTGGAGTATCTTAGAGCATGTCCCAGCCCACGGAAGGCGCCCACTAAGCGGATGCTGAGAAACCACTTAGCATAGGCAGCGTTTGCGCAAGCAGCAGTGCCTGTGCGATTATGGGACGGTGAGGATGCAAGAGCGGGCACCTGAAGAACCCGCTGACTACGACCGCGCACTTATTTCACCCGGACAAATTCCTCGATCCGCTTGGTCCTGTCAACTTCGAACATTTACAGATTCCCCTCGGCGTCCGAAGCGGTATGGTCCACCGCGTGGAACCGCCCGCGTTCAGGAAAGCTACTTGCCCACTAACAACGCGGCAAATGTCCCTGACTTCATGGGGGGCCTCCGTTCACCTGGCGGCGTTACAGCTTCAAACTCAGCTACCGGCAGGAAGATATTATGCGTCTTCACGTCGAGCGCCAGCGTTCGCGCATACTTCTTTGTCGGAACATCCTCTACCACCGTGTATTTGTCCGGCGTGTCCTCGTGAATCACCGTCAACGTGCCTGATCCGCCATTCGAGCTGAATGCAAGCTGGGTTGCTGGATCAAATTCCGCGCCATCGGGCCCATCACCAATCGTTGGTGTGGCGACGATCTTCCCGGTATCGGCGTTGACGATTACCATCATCTTGTTGCTACACGCGGCAAACAGCCGCCGGTTCGCGGCATCCATCGCCAGTCCCGAGGGTTCGAGGCAAGGCGCTAGCGGCCAGCGGTGCACTTCTGCGAGTTTTCCAGCGTCAATCTCGACCACTTCGGACTTATCCTCAATGTTGACGAATACTCGCCCCTTTCCGTCCCCCGCCGCAAACTCTGGCTTGCCGCCAACGGGAATCGTGCCCAGAACCTTCCCATCCGCCCCATTGATCGCTGTCGTATTGTTGCTGCGCCCATTGAAAGCAAAAACACGCTTGGTTGCGGCGTCGTAATAAATCGCGTCTGGATTCTGTCCGTTTAAATCCACGGTCCCAATGGTCGCGAGCGTCTTCAGATCGAAAACTGTGACGGTGTTCGCGCGTCCGTTGCTCACGAATCCGCGGCTCAGATCCGGTGCCAGTGCAATGCCGTGGACTCCCTGCGTATCAGGAATGTCGCCTGCTTTCGAGCCCGAGTCCGCGTCCAGCACCACGACGTGCGTCGCGTGGGACACATACACTCGCCGCGCAGTGCTGTCCACCGCAACCATGTCCCAACCGCCATCACCCCCAATCGGGATCGTCTTAATCATGTGATATCCCGATGCTCCTGGTGCGCCGGCCGTCTTTGTCGCAAGTCCGTTCACTTCTGCTCCCGCAAATCCAATCAGGCAGATCGCACCTGTGAAACACAGCATTCCCGCTACGATTGCAAGCACCCTATTGCGACGCATCATGTCCACCCCTTCGATCATTAAATGAATTCTGTCTGTCCGCGGTCCTCCGGCCATTCGCATCGAATGCGAACTCCTAGCCCCACCCAAAATATACACCACTTTTGTGAATGGACAGCGACAGGAGCATTCCTGCGCAGGCGATCGCGGGCTCCGCTTTGGGACGGCCAACCCTGGCTTTCCACTTCTAGGGAAGCGCTCACATGTGTGCAATCTTTATAGAAGAACAACAAGCTTAGGAATCCCGCCCCGACGCCCCAGCCTTCCGCCTTTCCCATGGGCTGCGAATCCGGGTAGTCATCATTCGAATCTCGCCAAATGTTGGCTCAGGCGGGAGCGTTTCCTTGATCAGCGTTAGTGGCGAGTAGCCCAGACGCGCGCAAGCGGCCTCAATCGTCGCCTGGTTTTTCGCATCCACCCAATCAGGCTTGAATTGCAGTTTTCCTCGCTCGACCAGGTCCGTCATCATCCCCATGACCGCCGAAATCAGTCGTCCGCGAATCTTTGCAATCTCCTCGAAGCTGCGTGCCATTCGCGCACTCTTTCACCATATAGCGCAGATTCGGGCGCTGAAAACTCAACTTGTATTTGTCTGGCTCGCGCGGTTGGAGCTTTTCGACGATGTCTTGCCGCACGGGCTGTGTTGCGATCGCTGTAAACTCCGCGATAGACAGCTTGGGGAACTGCGCGCGCAGGCCGTTGCACTTCTTGTTGTGCCCGCCCGGCCGCCGCGAAGAAAAGTACTGCGAGTGGCAAGAGGGTAGTTTTCTTGATCGCGGTCGTTCGCTCACGACCCCCGCCGCCAACTGCTTCACGCCCTGCCTATAGTAGGGACGCCTCCGGACCTCCCCCGGTATCAGACTCCTGCCAACGTCGTATGAATCAATAAGATCCGTCCCCGCACCCATGAACCGAATCGCAGGATAAACAGGGGAATTCTGATTGCCGCGCCCGATTAATCAGCATTAGAATTGTCCATCACTTGACGCTTGGTGCGCATCAGGATGGCCTCATGCTCCGAGCAAGCCAGTTCTCCACTCTGCTCTTCCTGGCATTAAGGATCACGGTCCTTAGCCCCTTGACTGCTGGGCAATCCTTCAATCCGACTTGGTTTCCTGATTGGGATTCCACGAACCAAGTTTTATTCTTCGGCCGCGGGTCCCCCAGCCCTATTGTTCGAGCCTATGTGGACGCTCATCAGCGCGGCGCCGACATCGAATTAAGCAAGGACTTTCCAGGCATTCAATCCGCCTACATTGATAATTTGGCCGCAGGGCCGGATGGCACGACCTTCATCGCAGTCACATTGAACTTTGGGGACCACAACATGCGAGAGCTGGTTCTCACCTATGATTCCACGGGCCAATTGCTCAAAACTTGGGACCCGGCGCCGCAATATATCGAAGCGATGGCCTATAGCAAGGACGATGACGCCCTTTTTGTCCTCGGTGGACGTGATCTCCCGCCCGGTCCCTACGCCCCTACCTATCCTCTGTTGATCGAGTACAGACGAGATGGCCGCATCATGAAAACCATGGCTCCCGTCGGCATCTTGAAGGAACGCGAGAATTCCTTCAATTTGGGCGGCCAAAACGGAGAGCCGCTGCTGAGGGTTACCAAGGATCGCATTTATTTTTATGCATCTACGAATCGCGAAGCCGTGGTGTGCGACCGCGACGGAGTTGTCCTTGCATATCGTAGCTTCAGCGACGCTGTTGAGAAAATCTCGACGGAAGACGGCTATCACCTGGTTCAAACTCATCAGTCGGATTTCGCGGAAAATGGCGATCTAGTAGCTGAGCTCCTGCTCTGGAACGATTCTACAAACAACTATGTGATGGAAGTCGTGCGCCTGAGCATGAAATCCGGCGAAGCCGTCTCAGTTCACAAAGACTCGAACAGCGGGCGGCTCTGGTTCGTCGGAATGAAGGACGATCAATATCTCTACTTGGAGCACTTAGAAGGTGGACAGAACCTCTATACGCAATCAGCCGCAGGCCAAGAGCCAAAGCTACTCATCACCGAACCCATCAACTGACCAGAAAATCCTAGTCCACCTTCCGCTCCGCACGCGTTGGCAGTATTCCGGATATCTGTTCATTCTCGAAGCGTGCCGTCCCAGAATCGGACCAGCTGGATGAAGTCACCTTGCCCCCACCCGCGCTAAGCCACTGAAACAACTAATGTCTAGAGCGAAAAGCGGGTGGAGTCTAACGTGCCATGAACTATAGCGCCTAACGGCATAGTCGGGCTCCGGATGGAAGAGTTTTTCCCGAGAAAGAACAAAAGCGCAAAGGAAGGATCTGAACATGACGCGAAAAGAAATGACGCGAAGAGCATTGCTCCAGGGATCGGCCGCACTCGGCTTCATGACATCTCTCCCCTTCTCATTCGCCGGTGCCGCTTCGTACGACGAGGGAACCGGGCAGACCGCTGGCCCCACTCAGGACGCGGCCAAGCATCTTGCAGGACCGAACCCTCTGACCCCGCCGGCGACGGGAGCAATTCCCGTAGCCTTTCCGATTTCCGATGGCGCAGTAGTGATTGATTTCTGCGGGCCCTATGAGGTCTTGCGGGGCGTGACCGGGCTGGACGGCAATTCCGCGTTCCAGCTCTACCTGGTTGCGGATAAGATCGCCCCCATCAAATGTTCAGGTGAAATGCTCGTCATGCCGAACTACACCCTTGAAAATGCGCCGGCGCCAAAAGTGATCGTGATTCCCGCGCAGAATGGAGCGAGCGAGGCGATGATTCGTTGGATTCGCGCGTCCACGAAAGCCACGGACGTCACCATGTCAGTTTGCACCGGGGCGTTTGTATTGGCACAGACCGGCCTCCTTTCCGGGAAAGCCGCTACCACCCACCACTACGCGTACGCGGATTTGGCGTTACAGTATCCAAATATCCAGGTGATGCGCGGCTATCGCTTCGTTGAAGAAGGCAAGATCGCCACGGCCGGAGGGCTTACATCCGGCATGGATCTCGCTCTGCGATTGGTCGAAAGGTATTACGGACGCGAGAAAGCTCTGGATACCGCGGACAATTTGGAATACCAGGGCAAGGGATGGATGGATTCCAGCGGCGCCGCGAACCAGATCTACGCGAAAGCCCCGACCGGAACGGTGTGTGTGATTTGTGGTATGCCCGTGGACCCGAAAACCGCATTGAACTCCGCATACCAGGGCCACGTCTACTATTTCTGCAGCCAGGGCCACAAGGATACTTTCCATGCCGCTCCGGAAAAGGCTATCCAAATGGCAGCAAGCCAGTGAACGCTGAATTTCTCGAAGAGCAGCTCGAAATTCGTCCGGAATCAGCGGGCTTCGGATCAGGCCTGCGCCGTAATCTTTGAACTAACCAGCGGCCTGTCTCTGTCTCGGGCGCGGGTCATGGGGAGTCGTGCGCCGCCGTCACCTAACGCACTGTTGACTTGGTTCCCGCATATGTTAGGTAGATGCCGAGCAGAACTGAAAACGCGTTATACAAATAAAAGAACCGCGCGTAGTAGAGCGCGCTGAGAAAAACATCTGCTTCTTCCGCCGGCGATAGTAACAAAATCAGCGCCCCTTTGACGAGCGCAGCCCAACCGATCAGCGTGACGAGCACGGGGGCCGCTCCGCCGGACCACACGTTGTGGCACAGCACAATCGCCAGTCCCGCGGTTAGCGCAATGAGTCCAGTCACGAACAGCAACGGGGGGTCATGAATCAGCGCAATCGCCATCTCTACCATGGCTTGCTTGTGTGCAGACAGCGTCAGCGATACGACAATGCAATAGATCCCGATCAACTTGCTGAGAAACGCAGTACGTAATGACATAGCTCCCCCCCAGCTGCAATCAACAGCGATTTCCAGATCTTGCTGTCATCCTGAGCCATACACCGCCAAACCCTCCGGAGCCTGCTCGCAAGGCAAATTCATTGTGTCCAGACCGACAGAAGCATACGATGTGCGCACGAGAATTCGAAACTGGAAATTGTCGTTGAATCACACATCTTGGCCGATATGCAAGTTCGCGAGCCTGTGAGGAGCCCGCTATGGTTTACAACCCCAGACACATGAAATGGTGGGGTTGGGGCAATGTCGAGGAAAGTTTCAATTCGATTGCGCATCCCGGCTTCTGGCCCTTCGCCAAAGCGCAACTCGGGATCGAAACAGAAAATCTCCCTGCGCCTCCCGTGCAGCTCGAAGCTCTGCAATTGCGGGAGCCAAATATCAACTCCCAATTCCTGGCCGAACTGCGCTCCGCTTTGCAAGCCAACCAGATTTGCGATAGCCGCGAAGAGCGCGTGATTCACGCATACGGTAAGGGCTTCCGCGATCTTTTTCGTCTACGACGCGGATCAGCAGAAGGTGCGCCAGACGTGGTGGTCTACCCGGAGAACGAAAACGACGTTTTGCTCACGCTGCGAGCAGCCGCAGAGCACGACGTGATGGTCATCCCGTTCGGCGGTGGCTCAAACATCTCCGGTTGTCTCGAGCGTATGGAAGCGAATCGCATGGCCGTGTCGCTTGACATGCGCCGTATGCGGCGAGTACTGACTGTAGATGCCGAGTCCTTCACGGCACGTGTCGAGGCTGGAGTTTTCGGCCCGGATCTCGAGGAGCAGTTGGGCGCGCACGGCATGACGCTCGGCCATTTTCCGGATTCCTTTCTGCACTCCACTCTCGGCGGCTGGATCGCCACTCGTTCCGCCGGAATGCAAAGCGACAAGTACGGCAAGATCGAAGACATGGTGGTCGCGCTGCGCATGGTGGCGCCCGAAGGCGTATTGGTGACTAGAGTCGTCCCGAAGTCCTCAAACGGAATCGATGTAAACCACCTTTGCATCGGCAGCGAAGGAACGCTTGGCGTAATCACGGAAGCAACCATGCGGGTCCATCCCCAGCCCGAGACGCGCGTTGTTCCTGCCTACCTATTTCCCGAGTTCGAAGCTGGCGCGCATGCCATGCGCGAATGCGTGCGCAGAGAGTGCATGCCTTCGATGGTGCGGCTCAACGATCCGGACAAGACGGCGTTGTCACTCGCATTCAAACCGCCAGCCTCGCGCGTTTCGCAAGTAGTGAGCAATATCTTCAAGGGCTACCTGCGAGCGAGGGGCTTCGATCTGCGGCGCGCATGCCTGATGCTGACGGCTTTCGAGGGTCGCGATGCTGATGTCGCCCGACAGTTGCGCGAAGTCAGTGCGGTTTACCGCAGGTTTGGTGGAATCAGTCTGGGATCGAGCGCGGGCAAATCCTTCGAATCCACAAAATACGATTTTCCGCACATACGCGATTTTCTGTTGGAGCGCACTGTGACCTCGGACGTCAGCGAGACCTCGACGGTCTGGAGCAACATCATGCCTCTCTACCAGGCGGCGGCAAGCGCGATACGCGGCGGAATTGCAGAAAGCGGCGTCCCGCCCTGGGCAGGCTGCCATATCAGCCACACTTATCGGTCTGGCGCGAGTCTCTATTTCACGTTTGCTTTCAAGCAGCGGCCCGAACGAGAAATGGAGCAGTATCTTAGGGTCAAGCGTGCCGCGCAGCAGTCTTTCATGGATCACGGTGGCACTCTCTCCCACCATCACGCGGTCGGGACGGAACACTTGCCCTGGCTGGCAACGGACATTTCGCCGCTCGGTGTGAAGGCGGTGGCCGCGATTAAGCATGGACTGGATCCCGGCAACAACATGAATCCCGGACGCCTACAGCCCTCTCTTGATGCGTTCGAGGCGTGGTCGCAAGTCGCCAGCCCTCCTGAACTGAGAAGGAAAGCCAAGGCCGCTCCCCTTCGCTAGCGGGAAGATATCCACAGTCAGATCCGGCAAGGGAAGCCTGGCAGTGTTTTGGATCTGTCTTGTAACTCAAAATCGCTCAGGACCCTTTCTTCTCATCCAGCCAAGGTTCTAGAATTTCCGCCGCCACGGCGCCACCGTGCGGCGACCAGTGCCCATCGCAGCTAAGAAAATATGATTGGTAGTCGCCTTTGGATCGCGCATCCATCTCCGGCAGCAGATCCTTCACCGGAATTCCAGCCTCGCGTCCCCAGCTTTCCAGCACCGGCCCCAGGCGATCCGTCCCCGCCTGATGCAGCCGTTGGAAATCAATCGTGCGTGGAATCAGGAACACTGCCGTCTTCGCTCCGTGCGCGTCGGCAGTGCTCTGGATGTCCCGGAGCGCCTGCTTCAATCGCGCGAGATCCACGTCGTCGTAATCGTTATATCCCGAATAGGGATTGTAGCTGCGCCGGTACCAATACATTCGCGTGTAGAGATATTGTCCCACCTGATACGACGCCAGATACGCGCGCATCGCCGCTTCCACATGATCCCAGAATCCCTCACCCCCGTTCGGTTTCAACTGCCCTTCATAGACTACGGAGAAATCATCTGCGTAATACGGACGGTACCGCCCCGCATGGTGAATTCTCCCGTACGTGAGCGACATGTCGCGAAAATCGTTGTCCGGCAGCACGCCCACCACTACCAGATCGTGGTCAAACGCTGCCGCCATGGCCTTGTAGAGCAAAGCGTATTGCAGCGGCCCGAAGTCTCCGCCCGTCCCAAAATTCAGGTGCTCGCGCCCGGTGTCCCTCTCCAAAACATTGCTCAATCGGTCCCGCTCACGCACTCCCACGCCTTCGATGAACGAATCCCCCAGCATCACCGTACGCGACCGAATCGAATGCACGCTGCGTTCCACGTCGCGCGCGCCGTAGCTATTTGTGTCGTATTCAACCGTGTAGCATCCGCCTCTGTGCACGAAGTGCCCGTTAGGGCGGTGCCACACGCCGAACACCGGATTCAGGTCCACCCAGAACCAGTTGTCGCTCATGTGGTAGCTGGGCTTGCTCGATGGCCAATTCGTCAAGTTGATGAACAGCAGGCAGCCAAGCTCCGCCAAAACAGCAAACACGAGAAAATTCAACACGACCACTCGCGCCACCGAAAGCGCTCTCCCGAGCAGCGAGCGCTGCGGCGGCGTCCTCTCGCTAACTCGAATCGTCTGGTTCATTCGTGTCCCTATTTCCGCCCGTCATGCTTCTGTGCGATCACCAGACCACGCGGCGTCGAAAGCAGTACTGTGGAAATCAAGCCTTCCTGCTCCATCCGCAGGGCAAACTCGCGCACCGATTTGTACTGTGAGCTCGCGTCATGAATCAGAATCAGCCCGCGCGGGTCGACCTGGGGCAGCAGTCGGCGAATCTCTTCTTCGCGGATCGCCAATTTGCTGTCGCTGAAAAGAATATCGATCTTCCCCTCGATCCGCGTCTCCAGGCTCGACTCGAGCCGATTCTCAATCCACCTTCCCAGTCCGGAGGCTTCAATCCGTTCTTTAGCTTTCGCAAAAATCTCGGGATCGTATTCGATAGTGATGATTCGCCCGAAACCATTGGCCTTGAGTCCTTCAGCCATCTTGATGGTGCTATATCCCAGGAACGTCCCGGTTTCGACGATCAGTTGTGGTTTCATGGCCACTACCAGCACCTTCAATAATTCGATAACCTCCAGCTCCGTGGAAACCGAATCCGCCATGTGCCATCGCTCTGGATTTGGGCACTCCCACGTGGGTGGTGTGTATTCCGCTTGCACTGTCTCTGACTGCTCAGCCAGATGCCCAATCACGCGATGCCCCTCGTAGCCCTTCAGAAATGGCGGAACAATCACCGCGAGCAAAATCCCGCCCGCCGCAATCGCCGCAATGTAGGCGACGCGCGGGCCCAGCCCATGCGACACTCCGTGCCAATCGCTCGCCCAAAAAATAAAAGACGCAATCAACTGATACGTGCCCCCGAGAATCAGCCACTCGCTCGCAACAATCCCCCTCGGCCGCTGAAACTGTGCTTCACGCTTGCCTTCTTTCCAGAGAAACGCAAAAACCAAAATTCCCGCAAGCATCGCCCATGGGACCGGCGAATCGAGTAGCACAGCACGATCCGCGAGGACGTCGGGAGCGAGGAAAACCGCGAGGCCAGCGACGCTGCCAATCGTCAGCGCCGTGCAAACGACGTCCAGCAGCGTTAGAGAGTGCCCGCGCACAAGTTGCAGCAGCGAAATCCTCCGCCGCCGTAAATCTGCACGCAGCGCAACTACCGCAACGATCACGCCCGCGAGGAAAACTATCATGCCGCCGATGCCTTCACCGCCCGCAGGCCCTTCGAGTAAGAACAAAACTCTCCGTCAATTTCGTTTCACCCCTGATCAGATTGTCGTCTGATTGCGCGCCCAAATATCAAACAAGAATTATAAGCCGTGCGAACCACAATCTCCAATCCGCGTCATGAATTGGAGCTTAGCGGCAGCCCAACAACTCTTCCGCGCTCGACAAATCACATCTCCTCCTTCGCCCAAATTCTCACCACCTATCGTCTTATCGACCCATCGGATTGTCTCTTGAGTGGGCTAAGTGGAGCTTGTTCGCGTGCCCGAGCTTGACACCAAAGCGTCAGAGGGATATGTTTTTTTGAGAAAGGATAAAGCGGGAAATCTGAAATGTTGAACCAAAATCTCTAACCAGTGCCAAGTCTCCTCAGCCCGATTCACGATTGAATCAACGAATTTGAATTGGGAGCGCACCATGAAAAAGAATACTGTGTTGAGCGCGGCAACCATTAACCTCTTGGTCTGGTTGGCCCTTGCCGGCGTCTTGCATGCACAGAACACCAATCAAGTGATGGGGCAGGTGAACTTTGAAGGCAGGACCAAGATCGACAAAAGCTCGGGAGTTTGGGTTGATGGTCAATATTTGGGCTATGTCAAGGAATTGAAGGGAAACAAGAAGGTCTTGCTCGTCCCCGGAAAACACGAAGTGGTCGTCAGGCAGGCGGGGTACAAGGATTTTGCGCAAGAAATCATTGTCGAGCCTGCGGGCACAGCGGTCGTGGCCGTCAGAATGGAGCGGGATCCGGACGCCAGATATTCTAGCGTGACGGGCGAGGTGAAACTTGAAGTCACACCGGACAGAGCTGCCGTCTTCGTTGACGACAAATTTGCCGGCTACGTACACGAATTCGGTGGCGTAAAGCGCGCGATGCTCATCGCGCCTGGAAAGCATCACATCAAAATCGCGCTGCCGGGTTATCGTAACTTTGAGACCGACATCGTGGTCGAAGCCAACCAGAAGGTCACGGTAAAGACGGAGTTGGCCACAGCTAGCATTGTCACCGAGGGCTCTGACTTAAAGAAGGAGAAGCCGGCAAGCCAGCCGTGATCTTGCGCGTCGTCTGGCCGCAGCAGGGACTGGCTTTCGAGATTTGACCACTTCTGAAAAAGGTCTAAGATTTTTTCAGCGAAGAATCTCGAACCTGAATGCAGGCGTGTGGGGCCACGGCCGGAATGACGACTGCCGCGAACTCGCCCGGGCACTGCGCCGCGGGCCCTACACGTGAGATTTCTGGACGAACAGATCACAAAAGGGAGACCAAAAATTGGTCTCCGAAATAATCCCCGCTCGCGGCGTACTCCGCTGCGCTCGCCCCGTCTTCCAAGGTCAAATTATCATAGACCCGGAGCACTCCCCTGGAACATGGCAGATGGACCGCTTCCGCGAAGACCCGGGGTTCAGGACACCGCTGCCCGTCCATCATCACGCCAACGAGCAGTTCTACGTCCTCGGCGGCGTTCACTCCATCCAGAGCAACGGCGCCTGGGACGACCTGACCACCGGTGAATTAGCCCTTGCTCCTCGCGGGACTCCCAACGCGCAAGGCAATACCGGCGCGCAACCAGTCCATTTTCTGGGCTCCGGAAATTCTGCCGGTTTCGGAAGGCTTGTTTCCCGCTATCGAGGCCCTCGTGAACCGCCTCGCGCCCTTCGATCCACACTTCCCCGCCGAGCTAGCAAAAATCTCCGCACAGTTCGACATCGAGTTCCTCGGGGCCGCCCCTAGGGGTAACACTTCAAGGAACCCGCCGCGCCCCCTCGCTCAATACTTGCTATGAATCGCCAGAGGAGGCAGTCCGGTTCATGATCACGCGACCTGCCGCTGAGACGGGCATTAGCGACTTGCACCCACATTGGGCTCACTCCCAGCGAAACCTCCAGTGCCGTGCATCAACCGAACCAAGCCATTCAAAACACAGCACAGCTTTCGAACTGCAAAAAAATCGCGGTTTCCCCAACCTCTGATCCGCGACTACACACGCTCGATAATCGTGGCGATGCCCTGGCCTACGCCGATGCACATCGTGCACAGAGCATATCGCCCGTTCGCGACGAGCAGCTGGTACATGGCTGTCGTGACCAAGCGCGCGCCGCTCGCGCCCAGGGGGTGGCCGATGGCGATTGCGCCGCCGTTCGAATTCACGTGGGCGGCATCGTCGGGAAGGCCCAAGTGACGCATCACAGCCAGTGCCTGTGCAGCAAAGGCCTCGTTTAGCTCGATGACATTCATCTGCGAAATTTTCAGGCCGATTTTTTCTAGTACCTTACGCGTCGCGGGGGCTGGCGCAAAACCCATGATGCGTGGCGCAACACCTGCCGTGGCAGTCGCGAGCAGACGCGCGCGCGGGGTGAGTTTGTATTTTTTGGCGGCGGCTTCCGACGCCAGCAGCAACGTGCACGCGCCGTCGTTGATGCCGGACGCGTTCCCGGCGGTGACCGTGCCGTTAGGCTTCACCACGGGCTTCAACTTTGCCAGCCCTTCGAGTGTCGTGTCGGGGCGGGGGTGCTCGTCGGTGTCGAAGATTTTGGGATCTCCTTTCGGCTGCGTCAAAGACGCCGCCACAATTTCGTGCTTGAAGAATCCGGCGGCATGGGCGCGCGCCCAACGTTGTTGCGTGCGGTAGGCGAAGGCGTCCTGATCCTGGCGGCAGACATGGAAATCTTCGGCCACATTTTCGGCTGTCTCGGGCATCGAGTCTACGCCGTAGCGGCCTTTCAGCGCTGGGTTGACAAAGCGCCAGCCGATGGTCGTGTCGTAGGTTTGCGTCGTCCGGCTGAAAGCGCTGTCGGCTTTTCCGGTGACAAATGGTGCGCGCGTCATGCTCTCGACGCCGCCTGCGATCATCAGTTCGGCTTCGCCGCTTTTGATCGCGCGCGCAGCCACGCTCGCCGCCTCCATGCTCGAGCCGCACAGTCGATTTACCGTTGTGCCGGTAACTTCCTGCGGCAGTCCGGCGAGAAGCAGCGCCATGCGAGCGACATTGCGATTATCTTCGCCGGCCTGGTTGGCGCAACCGAGGATGACGTCGTCCACCGCCGCCCAGTCAACCGACGGATTGCGGTCCAGGAGCGCGCGCAGCGGAATGGCCGCGAGATCGTCCGCGCGGATAGTTGCAAGACTGCCGCCGTAGCGCCCGAAGGGGGTGCGGATGGCGTCACAAATAAACACTTCGTTCACGTAGAGCTCCTCGGCACCAAGGGTCACAAAACCCCGCCGACAATGATATATTTTGCAGCCATGGACAACAAAAAAGAAACTCTGGCCGCCGATCCCGCGCGGCAGTTACTTCGCCACACGCTCGCGACTCTAGCCTATCGCGCACGAAAACCGCTGACCGGTGTGCCCGCCGGGTTCGCTGATTTCCGCGCGTGCGAAACAGCGCGCACACCTGGACAGATTCTCGCCCATCTGGGAGATCTGCTCGACTGGACGCTCACCCTCGCGAAGGGCAAGCAAGAATGGCACGATTCCCCACCGATCGCGTGGGACCAGGGGGTCGCGCGCTTCTATGCGGCGCTTCAGACTCTCGACAATTATTTCGAATCGAATGCGCCGCTGGTTGAATCGCCGGAGAGAATTTTTCAGGGCCCGATCGCAGATTCGCTCACGCATGTCGGCCAGATTAGCTTCCTGCGCCGTGTGGCAGGCGCGCCCATCCGCGGCGAAAATTATCACAAAGCGGAAATCGCCGCCGGCCGAGTGACCCAGAATCAGGCGCTACCCCGCCGCGAATTCGATTGACCATCAAATTAGAGAAAAACAATTCGCATGGACGGTCGATCGGACTAAGCTTTCGCGCGGCGAGTCTTCGAGTCACCGTGCAGAGTTACTCTCCTGTCGGCCACTAGGGCCACGTAGCGCCCGCCGGCAGGAAATTGCATGGCGCGTTTTCCGGCGCGGCCGAGTTGGGACCAGCGGGATTTTGCTCCAGGCCACGTAATTTCTGGTCATCAAAACTGAAGTCCCCATGCGGCAAGCCTCGCTTGGGCGTGCGGCGCACGGGATCCTCACGTCCCCCGAGTTCGACGGTCTCGGCTTTTTGATCAACGCCTACTGCCAGGCGGAGATCAGCGCTTCTTCAAGCGTGATTGTGATTCCAGTTTATTTGGGAATCAGGGAGGCATGCGGAGTCGCGTGATTAAAAGAGGAACAATCATCAGCCGAAAAGAAAAATGGCCGGGGGCTAGGCTGAGGGACCCGAGCCGCCCGGCCTTTTCTCACCCATCTCCGCAGGGTCTGGGTAAGAAATCGTTATGCGGCGTGTTCGCCGTTGCGCATGAATTCGTATCGTTCGATGGCTGCCGCCACGCCCACATCACCGGAATATTCAGGGCTACTGCGCAGCACACGGCCAAGACAGCGGACGCGGACCGGGCCAGCTTGAGTCAACTCGTGCGGCAGAGTCATCACGATCTCGACGGGCGAGCCGCTCTTCAACCCCTTGGGCAGATGGAAATACAGCCCACGCGAGCTGACTTCGCGCGATTCGGTTGCGGCCTCGCCAACGACACTTTCATCCGTCCAGCGGACGGTCAACGGCAGACGCATCAGGAAACGGCGCGTTGCGCGTCGCTCTTTAAGAGACACTGTTCACCTACCTTCAAGTTCGTGTACAGAATGGGGCTTAACCCTCGAAGCCTCAATAGAGCAAGAGGGCCAATTATCGGGCATCTGCTTGGTACAGAAGTACTAGGAGCAGCGAGCAGTACTAACTCAAATGCCTGATTTCCCAACGAAGAAAGCAGGAAAACGTTATTCCGCCGAGGCATTCCGGAAGGCTCGCAGGATATCTGGCAACGTGAGAACGCCTTCCAAGCTGCCCAGGTCGGCGCGGCTCACGACGAGAATCACGGGCCAATCACCCAGGACCTGGAGGGCTTCCTCAAGCGACTGGTCGCGGAAGACAACTGGGAGCGGGCCTTTTGCGTTCACTTGCGCAACTGTGAGATCGCCCGAATCTGTGGCCGAGAGGTGCGAGAGATTTTCACGGTCGACCAATAGCCATTCTCCAGCGCGCGAGCGAAGCAGGATGTGTGTTCCGACCGCGGATTTCATGCGGGAAAACAATTCGGAAATCTTGTCGGCGGGAGCGACGATGATTGCGGCGTCGTATTGCATCGCTCCTTCCACCGTCAAAGATTTTTGCTCCCGCTGCTCTTCGATGGAAGGCAGCTGCATGCCGTCCTGACGCGCCAGCATGTCGAACAAAGGCATCCGCTGATAGCGGCGGGAAATTGAATAGGCAACAAGGCTGGCAACCATAACCGGCAAAACGGAAGTGTAATTTCCAGAAACCTCCATGACCATGAAAACCGAAGTAATCGGGGTGCGAAGAAAGCCTGCAAAAAAAGTGCCCATGCCGATGAGCGCAAAAGTTCCTACGGTTCCCGTCAAAGTCGGGAAAAAGTGATGTTCAATGCTGCCCACTGCTCCGCCAAGCATGGCGCCGATAAAAAGAGTGGGTGCGAACAATCCGCCGGGAGTCCCGCTCAAAAAAGAAATGCCGGTGGCAAGAATTTTTGCGATGGCAAGAACTAGGAGCAGCTTCCAGGTGAATTGCCCGCGCAGAGCCTGGTCCACAAACGGGTAGCCCGCACCCATCGCCTGCGGGAGCCAGATTCCAATGAAGCCGATCAGAAAGCCTGCAAAAGCCGGCTGAAAATGCTGAGTCCAACGGGGCAGGGACAGCACACGCGGGCGAGCATAGGCAATCCATTTCAACAACAGCAGCGCAGCAGCGCCGCCAACAATTCCCAGGCCAACATAGGCAAGCAATTCCGCGGGACCTGCAATTCGGAATGGCGGGACGCGGAAAAGCGACTCCGAGCCGAGAAACGCGCGCATGGTGACGACACTTGCAATCGCGGCCAGGGCGATGGCGCCCAGCACGCCCGAACTCCAGGTCCCGATCACTTCTTCGATTACGAACAGCACCGATGATATGGGGGCGTTGAATGCAGCAGCAAGTCCGGCGGCGGCGCCTATGGGTGCTATCAAGCGGGCTTTTTCCTGTGAGAGATGCAAGCGACGGCCCATCACAGAAGCAATTCCTGCGCCCATGTGCAACGAAGGATCCTCCGGACCCAAAGATTGACCGCTGCCGATCGCCAGCGCGCAGGTCACAAATTTTCCGACCACCGCCCGGAAAGGCACATATCCATTTGAGATGTACAAAGCTGCTTTGATCTGGTTCAAGCCGCTTCCACGCGCCTGCGGAAACACATAGAAGATCAGGAAGGCAACCACAAGTCCTACGGTCGTGGGAACCAGAATTACACGCAGAGGTGGCGGAGCGAGTGAAGGACCGAGAAGAACCAGCTGTGTCCATTCGATGGCGATCCGAAAGGAAACCACAGCGAGTCCAGAGAAAACTCCGATGAGCACCGCGAGAAACAGAAAAAAGCGGTCTTCGCGCAGTGTGATGATCCGATAGGTCCAAGCTTGCCAAATGGCTCGCAGCTTTCCTTGAGGTAGGGCTCGCTCCAAACCAGCGGGTAAAGGCGAATCCCGCACGGGGATACTTGTCTCGCTCATCAGGGCATGGCTCCACGGCTGCGGCCAAGCAGCCAGAGTGCACGATCGGTGCCCTCCGGCGGGCGACACACTTGGGCCGAGAGATTCTCCATGTGGAATGCGAGGGACATTGCGGCATCCACGCGCTCGGGATGGAGCAAGAGATTGCGCAGGTCCCATTCTTTTTCCATCGCATAGCTGTCCGCGATCGCTTTCTCGAGCGGGGTCACCGGAAGAGAAGCAGTGAGTGAACTGCCGCGGCTGCCCGCGCATCGGTTGAGGCCGCCCTGGGCAATCGAGAGCGCCGCAGCCGCTCGCCGCGCTTTCTCATCCCGCGATAATCCGGTAACAAACGGATCGGCGTCCAGGACCTGCCGTGAGGTTGTAGCCATTTCGGCCATTTTAGGATCCGCGGATTTTTCGCGAGGCAAGCGGTCGAAATATTCGGCGGCCTGAGAATATTCGAACATCTCGAAGGAAGCAGCGCCCGCGCCGGCCAGAGCATCGGCATCTGATTTGTCGGCGGCGAGGACGGAGCGAAACGTAGAAAGCGCGCGACCCCACAATTGGGCACGAGAAAGAAGATCGCCGGTAATTTTCAGGCGTGTGATGTCGTCCGGGGGAGTGTTGTCCGCGAGCTGGATGATTTCCGCGACGGCCTGGTTTGCCGCGCCATGTTCGAGAAGATATTCGGAGAGTTCGCGCCGGAGCCGCCAGCGCATGGCGATGGGATCCGAGTCCCAGACTCCGTAGATTGCGCCGTGATAGTACCGAAGCGCTTCCGGCATGGAGCCCTGTCGCGCGGCAATCCGCGCTAGTTCGAGATTGACCTCTCCGCTGCCGGGAGATTCTGAAAGCAGGTTGAGGAGGTAGGAACGAGCTTCTTCACCGTGGCCGGTGGCGGCGAGTGCCTGGGCTAGATGAAATTGGAATTGCGGATTGTTGGGAGCATAGACGAGAGCGTTTCGATAATCGGCGAGAGCGGCAGCGGCCTCCCCTGATCGGTAACTTGCTTCGCCCTTCAGGAACCAGGAATCTGCCAGAGTATGAACTCGCCGGTGATACATGCGAGTGACAAATGCGGTGAAGCCAAGTCCGAGCAAGAGCAACACAAAGCTCATGAACAAAAACGCTTCGCGAGAATAGCGACGCGCATCGCCGGGCGGGAGGGCGCCCGGATGATGGGAAGAGTCAGTCACGCGAATTCCAAACAAGAAGAATACCGCATTTGATCGAACGATGAGTGATCAGACTGGCGTGTGGAAAATCCCAGACAGGGCCGGCAGATCAGGCCTGGTCGATCAGGCGATGATGAATGGCGTAGAGGGCCAGTTCCAGGCGGTCGGAAACGCCGAGCTTGTCGAAAATATTGTGGAGATGATTTTTCACCGTTTGCTCGCTGATAAACAATTTTTCGCCGATTTCACGATTGCGAAACCCCTGGGCAACGAGCTGCACGATTTCTTTTTCGCGGTCGCTGAGCAGCGGCTTTTCGCGGCGCTGGCCTGATTCCGCGGATTTTTTGAATGCGTCGATTACTTCCGCGGTCATCCGATTGTCGAGCCAGATTTCACCGTCAAAAACCTTGCGAATACTCTTGACTAGCAGATCGCTGGCAGACTGCTTCAAGACGACGCCGCGAGCGCCGAGCCGCATGGCGCGAACCACATCGCGATCGTCTTCCGCAGCGGTCAAGACGATCACGCGCGTGGGCGTAGAATCGAAATTAATCTCCTCGAGAACGCCGAGCCCATCTTTTTCCGGCATGCGCAGGTCGAGCAACAGGATGTCGGGCTTGAATTTCGCCAGCATCTTGATGCACTCGACGCCATTCGACGCCTCGCCGACGATTTGAATTTCGTCAGCGGCCTCCAGGAGCTTGCGGAGGCCATCGCGGAAGATAGCGTGGTCGTCCGCGACCAGGATTCGAATCACTGGTTTCGCTTTAGTCATTTTAATTCAATGGGATTTCGATGGTTAGCCGCGCCCCGTGCCCGGGATTCGATTCTACCGTCAGCGTTCCCCCCACGCTTCTCGTTCTTTCTTTAATCGAAATTGGCCCGAGACGCAACCGGTCCAGCTCCTCGCTTGTGTATCGCCCCGAGAAACTGAAGCCCCGGCCGTTATCATCTACAACGAGAGAGACTTGCGTCTCATCTTGTCCTAGTTTTACCACGACGTGGCTGGCGTTCGCATGCTTTTTTATGTTGTGTAGTGACTCACGATATATCTGAAAAAGTTCCCTGCAAATGCGGTCCGGGAGGCGCAGATTGCGGTCCTCAATGAAGAGGTCCAAGGCCAGCCCGGATTCGTTCCTATATCGCTCAGCGAATCCTACCATCAATTCGCGCATATCGGCGCTTTCCACGCGCAAAGGGCGCAAATCCGTCACCATGCGGCGGAGTTCTTCGCTCTCTTGCTGCACGGTGTTATGCAAATTTCCGAATTCCAGCGCGGTTTGCTCGGGCGTCTGCGGAAGTTTCCGGCGGAGCACATCGAGCTGGATCTTGAGGCTGAGCAAGGTCTGCAGTATGCCGTCATGCAGGTCGCGCGAGATGCGGCTGCGTTCTGATTCGACAGCGCGTGCGCGCAGGTGGCGGAGCAGGAAGACATTTTCAAGAGGCGGCCCGAGATGCCGGACGATCTGCTCGAGCCAACGAAGATCGGCCGGTGAATATCGTTTGCGCGGATTGATCAGCAGGACGCGGCCCGCCGGACGTCCCGCCGCCTCAATGGTGACGGCGAGGAGCGATTTCGCAGCGAACTCTTCGCGAGTGGAGCCAGGGGGTGCAGGAACGGTGCTGAATCTCTTGCCCGTGCGGCGATCCCAGCCGAAACCTTCGCCCTTGCCGTCCGTAAACTCCCAGCACATGGAATTTTCCAAACAATCGGCCAAAAAAGTATCGGACCGTAAAATCGGAAGCGCTTCCTGCGAGCATGGCTCGTGCTCACCAGGGCGAACTTTCCAAACGAAGAGGCGATCAAGATCCTCGTCGCGAATTGCCAGGCACGCCTGTTCGCATCCGAATGCCAGGCACATTTCACCGAGCGCCTGACGGATGGATTCAGCCAGGCCGCGATCGAACTGCAGCAGGCAGGTGATTTTTTCGAGGAATTGTTGCTGGGCAAGGTGCTGCCTTTCTCGCGTCCCGAGGAAAGCCATACCGAGACCGGAGACAATCGTGCCGGCGCCGACTGCAACCCAGTGCATCAGGCTATGCCAGCCAAAAGCGTCGGCCGAAGCCACGCGCACGATGATACCGCCGGTGGCAGCGCCGACAAGGATAAACATCATGCGGCTATTCTCACGAGTGGCCAGCGCAAAAACGGCGAAGAGAAATAGAAACCAGAAAGCCGAGACAGAAGGAGTAAGAAATAGGAAGACAGCCAGAGCCGCGAAATCGAGCGGCAGCGGGAGTTGGATCTTACCTTCGGGAAGAAAGCGTTCAGCGAGCACCGCGAGAATCGCCACGAGCAGATAAACTGAAAGAAAAAGAACTGCGGAGCGGCGCGCAGGCTCTCCGGCCGTCTCGACCAAATCCACCAGCGCCAGGGAAACAAGGATTGCGCGAGCCAGAGTGACCTGGCGTTCGAGGTAAAGACGTTCCGCGCTCTCCAGAGGCATCGTGGCGGGCAGGTTCCATTCAGAGTCTAGCAAGCCCTGAGCGTGGTGCAACCGCGTGTCATCTTCTGGTAATCGCGGGATGGCAGGCTATGGGTTTGATTTACGCACACGAAAACACCAAAGATTGACATCGGGTGCATAATCATTCGAAGAGGCCAGCATCTTGGGGAGGCCGGCGGATTGGGACAACGATACACGCGGCGAGAAGCGGGGCGCATTTTGGGGCTGGATGCGCGCCGCCTACGCTACTGGGAAAGGCTGCGGCTGGTGCGACCGCGGGCACGCTGGGGCGAACGCTTTTACAACTTCGGCGACCTGGCGGCAGCCGGAACCATCAAGAGGCTTACGGATCACCGGATTCCGGCGCTCCGAGTGCGGCGCGCAGTACGATTGATGGAAGAGCAGTTTGGGGCATCACCGCTTCCGCTACAGGAGTTGCGAATTCTCGAGCAGGGGCGCGAGTTGCTGGTGATCCCGCCAGGCGCGACGAAACCTTTCAATCCCATCAAGCAGCAATGGGCATTTCCTTTTTCGCAATCGGCGCCTACCGCGAATTTGCACGCCATGGTGGGGCGTACGCCCGAAGAACTGTTCGAATCGGCGCTCGAATGCGAAAGATGCCAGGAAATGTTGCCGGAAGCGATCGAGACTTACTTACGAGTGGTGAATCTGGCGCCGGATTGGGTTGAGGCGCACATAAACCTGGGAGTGGCCTACTACCAGTTGGGGCAGCTTTCGGATGCAGGAGCGGCGTTTCGGCGAGCGGTGGAGCTGGACCCGATGAGCGGGATCTCGCATTACAACCTTGGCTGCACACTCGAGGAATTGGGCGAGTTTGATGAGGCGATCGAGCACTTGCAGCGAGCCGCTCGCGCGATGCCCGCACACGCCGACGTGCATTTTAATCTCGCACTGGCGCACGAAAAGCGCGGCGAACGGCGCGTGGCCCGCGAACACTGGCTTCTATATTTGCGTTATGCGCCCAACGGGCCGTGGGCCGAGCAGGCGCGTGCACGGCTGAAGCAAGGCTCTAGCCGGCGCCGACGGTCTGCACCAATTCCCTTCCGCCAACATAAATAGTTCACGCGCCTATTGTTGCGGTGGAATCGAGCCGCGCGAGTTCCGCACGCTTCATGGTTTGCGGTTCAAGCCTGCGTGAAGTAAAATGCCTTAAACGAACCTGTGGTGAGCGTAGCTCAGTTGGTAGAGCATCGGTCTGTGGCCCGACCAATCAAACACTCAAACGCGCTGACGTGGCGTCGCTTACGCTACGAAGCATCCCGAAAGCATTCTTAGGTTCGTCCCAAATCGTCCCAATTGAACGTACCGCAATTTTAATTAGTCTTTCGGGGGCTGTACGAAAATCCTCCTCAAAGGATTTACAACACAGCTTAAGTGAGTAGAAGCGCTGACCTTCCTTTCGAACCACCTCAGGCAGTTCGAAATGAAATCATTTCGGCTCACTTGATTGCATAACAATGCCGGCCCCCTCGACCCGAGTAGACTGTGGTTGTTCGACGACCAAGGCTCGGGAGAAAGGAGCCGGACATGATCATTATA